>QWCH01004253.1_pt1 | contig 30197 bp, 27 predicted proteins | sample 1972671 | NCBI WGS metagenome assembly QWCH01 (sample SAMN09866713, study PRJNA288562) | Human gut metagenome isolate term3_stool, whole genome shotgun sequencing... | isolation source: gut | host: Homo sapiens | place: USA: California
ATTTTTAAGCTCTTGACTTCTGATACACCTTTCAATCCTGCCAAACTTGTCGCTTAATTTTTGGCGCTTTTGTCTATTGACTTTTCATAGCTGGTCTCCGATGTAATTAAAAAGTAATATTAGGTATTTAAGTAAAACGAAAACCGCCCTCCGACGACCCGTCAGGAAATCCTGACCTGTCAACCGGACGGACGGTCTAGATCATTTCTTCAAACCCAGCAATTAAACACCGAACTTGATGGTGTTGACCTTAACGCCAGGACCCATTGTGGAAGAAACTGTGCAGCTCTTGATATACTGACCCTTTGCTGCGGTAGGCTTAGCCTTAGCAACAGCCTCCATCAGTGCGTTGAAGTTCTGCTCGAGCTTCTCTGCACCGAAAGACGCCTTGCCGATGGGGCAGTGAATGATGTTAGCCTTGTCAAGACGATACTCGATCTTACCAGCCTTAGCTTCCTGAACAGCCTTAGCTACGTCAGGGGTAACAGTACCAGCCTTGGGGTTAGGCATGAGGCCTCTCGGACCGAGGACCTTACCGAGTCTACCAACAACGCCCATCATATCGGGAGTTGCGATAACAACTTCGAAGTCCATCCAGCCGCCGTTGATCTTAGCAACGGTGTCGTTGTCAGCGATGTAATCTGCGCCAGCGTCCTTGGCAGCCTGCTCCTTGTCAGCCTTGCAGAATACCAGGGTGCGTACCTTCTTACCGGTACCGTTGGGCAGTACAACTGCGCCTCTGACCTGCTGGTCAGCGTGGCGGGAGTCAACGCCCAGACGAACGTGCAGCTCAACAGTCTCGTCGAACTTAGCCTTAGCGGTCTTGCATACTAAATCGAAAGCTTCAGCGGACTCGTAAACCTTAGTGGACTCAACGAGCTTGGTGCTCTCTACATACTTCTTTCCGTGTTTCATTAAAAAATCCTCCTTGTGGTCAAGCGGAATAGATCCTCCCACTGAATTTAGTGTTTTAGTAGTACGGGGGTGTTATCAGTCAACGACCTCTACGCCCATGGAACGTGCAGTACCAGCGATCATAGACATAGCTGTGTCGAGGTTAGCTGCGTTCAGGTCGGGCATCTTGGTCTCAGCGATCTCCTGGAGCTGAGCCTTAGTGATCTTTGCGACCTTGGTCTTGTTGGGAACGCCGGAACCGCTCTCGATCTTGCAAGCCTTCTTGATGAGTACGCTTGCGGGAGGGGTCTTTGTAATGAAAGAGAAGCTCTTGTCAGCGTAAACGGTGATAACAACAGGGATTATGAGACCTGCCTTATCCTTTGTGCGCTCGTTGAACTCCTTGGTGAATGCCATGATATTAACGCCGTGCTGACCCAGTGCAGGACCAACAGGGGGCGCAGGTGTTGCTTTACCGGCAGGGATCTGTAACTTTATAAATCCTGTAACCTTCTGTGCCATGATTTTTTATCCTCCATAAAAAACTTGAAGTTTGTCTGCGCGTAAGCGTCAGATCTTGGCGATAGCTGAAAGCTCAAGTGTAGCCGGGGTGGATCTTCCGAACATGGATACATCGACGTCAGCGGTGCTGTGCTCGAGATCAATGCTCTTAACGACGCCCTCGAAGCCCTCAAGCGGGCCGGACTTGATGCTGACTCTGTCGCCAGCGTCGAAGGAAATCGAGGTTTCCTTCTCAATAATACCGAGGTTCTTGACCTCTTCTTCGCTCAGAGGAGTAGGCTGTGACCCTGGACCTACGAAACCGGTAACGCCTCTTGTGTTGCGGCAGATGTACCATGACTCGTTAGTAATGATCATCTTGACGAACACATAGCTCGGGAACAGCTTTTCCTCGACCTCGACCTCTTTGCCGTTTTCCTTGGTCTGCTTGGTCATTTCAACGGGGAGGTAGACCTCCTCGATGACGTTCTGAAGATTTCTGTTCTCAACGACCTTCATGATGTCGTTAGCGACCTTGTTTTCGTAGCCGGAATATGTGTGAAGTATATACCATTTTGCCTCTGTGTCAGCCATGTTTACCCCCTTGAACCTGTCAGCCCAGTATCACTTTGTTGAGGAATGCGAAAAGCGAGTCGATACCGAAGATGAACAGTCCAGCCACCAGACATACGACGATAACAACGATAGTGTTGTTCGTTGTGCTCTTCGGTGTGGGCCATACGACCTTCTTGAACTCAGCCTTGCAATCCTTGAAGTACTTTACGATACCCTTCTTGGGCTTCTTTGCAGACGCAGCCTTTTTGGACTTGTCCTTATCCTTTGACTTCTTGGAGTCTGCGCTATCCTTCACATCGGAAGCATCGGGAGTGTCTTTGCCAACGTTCTTAATCTCGTCGATCTCGTTTGCCATTCTGACTCCTCCTGATTACTTGGTTTCCTTGTGAAGAGTATGCTTTTTGCAGAAGCGGCAGTACTTGTTCATCTCAAGTCTGTCAGGATCGTTCTTCTTGTTCTTCATGGTGTTGTAGTTGCGCTGTTTGCATTCTGTACACGCCAGTGTAATTTTAACTCTCACTTTCGGCACCTCCTATTTTCTTGCCCGTTGCGGGCATTATTGCCTCCCTCGGCCGCGGGATTGCGGGTTTAAACGGCGGCTCAACTGCATCTATAAAAAGACACAAAAAAATAAGCCCCATTCGAGGTATCACCATTATACCACATATATCCCGGCTTGTCAAGTGCTTTTTTCACTTTTTTGATCCACATTGTTGACAAAAGCGCGCCTGTGCGTTATCATTAATATAAAGGAGTGATTTCACATGGTAAGAATTGGCATAGGCTACGACGTACACCGCCTGGTTCCGGAGCGGAAGCTCATTCTGTGCGGCGTGGAGGTACCCTGCGAACTTGGACTTCTCGGTCACTCGGACGCGGACGTCGCGGTGCACGCCCTGATGGACGCGATACTCGGCGCACTCGCGATGGGCGACATCGGGAAGCTTTTCCCGGACAGCGACCCGCAGTACAAGGGCGCGGACAGCATGAAGCTGCTTGCGGAGGTCATTCGCCGCATGGAGGGCGCGGGGTTCCGGCTCGGCAACCTCGACCTGACGATAATCGCGGAGCGCCCGAAGCTCGCAAAGCATATCCCCGCAATGCGGGAGAGCCTCGCGGCGGCGTTCGGCTGCGATATTTCGCAGGTGAGCGTAAAAGCCACCACCGAAGAGGGGCTGGGGCTTGCGGGAGCGGGTATCGGAAGCCAGGCGGCAGTACTCCTCGAAAAGTAAATCAGGGCGCAGTCAGATACGGCTGCGCCCGATTTTTAGTTGATGAATATATCCTGCTGAAGAAGCTCCGAAGCCGTATCTATCCCCACGAACAGCGTAAATCTGCCCGGAAGCACCTCGCGCGACCCGTCGGAAAGAACGGTCTGAAAAGCCGCCGAGGGTACCGGGATATGCACCGCCTTAGTTTCGTGCGGCTCCAGTCTCACACGCTGGAAACCGCACAGCGAGCGGTTCGGCACGGAATCCTCATTGCAGCCCTTGACGTAGACCTGCACGACCTCCTCCGCCGGGATATCGCTGCGGTTCTCCACCGTGACTTCAACGTCCGTGCCGCTGACTATTTCCATATTCACGCAGCGCACGTCCGCGTAGCTCAGACCATGCCCGAACGGGTAGAGTACATTCTCATCTGTGCAGTAGCGGTAAGTCCTGCCCTTCATGCTGTAGTCATGGATATCCGGCAGGAGGTCAGCCGTTCTGTAGAACGTCACCGGGAGCTTTCCGCTCGGGGAGACGTCGCCGAAAAGCAGATTCGCGAGCGCACGTCCGCCCAGCTGACCCGGGTACCACATATCCAGCAGCGCGTCGCACTTCACCTCAACGTTGACCGAGCTTCCCGCCGCAAGCACGATAACAAGCGGCTTGCCGAGCTCCTCCAGCTTCCGGAGGAGAATACGCTGGCTCTCCGGCAGACGCAGGTCGGGCTTGTCGCCGGAGCTGAACTCGTTGCCGGTGTCGCCCTCCTCGCCCTCGAGGGTCGCGTCAAGGCCTACGCAGGCTACGACCACGTCGGCGCACTCCGCCATGGCAAGCGCCTCGGAATACAAGTCGCCGGGCTGCGCGAGACCCTGGGTGCGGTCCTTGTAGAGGTGGCAGCCCTGGGAGTACAGAATACGGCCGGAAAACCGCTCCCTTATGCCGTCCAGGAACGTCACGTACTCGTCGGCGGTGCCGTTGTAGTTCCCGGTGAGCGCCTCGCGGCTGTCGGCGTTCGGACCTATCACCGCGATAGTTCCGAGCTTGTCCGAAAGCGGGAGTATACCGTTATTTTCCAGCAGAACGGCGGAACGCAGCGCGCACTCCAGGGAATGCTGCTTGCTTTCCTCCGTTGAAACGGCGGTCAGCGGAATGTCGTCATATTCGGTTTTGTCAAGCTGACCGAGACGTATTCTGGTGCGCATTACGTGCACGCAGGCGCGGCGGATATCTTCCTCGGAAACCAGCCCCTTTTCGAGCGCCGCAAGCATGTGGAGATATGTATTGCCGCAGTTCATGTCGCAGCCTGCCTTCAGCGCGAGGGCGGCGGACTCCGGCGCGGTGGCGGTTATGCAGTGGGTGGTGTGGAAGTCCCGGATAGCCCAGCAGTCGGAGGTGAAATAGCCGTCGAAGCCCCATTCCTTCAGCTTCCCCATGAGGAACGGGCTTGCGCAGGCAGGCTCGCCGTTCACGAGATTATACGCGCCCATCACGCTTTCAACGTGCGCGTCCTTGACCAGGGCGCGGAACGCCGGGAGGTAGGTCTCCTCGATGTCCTTCGGGGATACCTGCGCGTCGAAGGTGTGGCGCTCCGCCTCGGGGCCGCTGTGCACCGCGAAATGCTTCGCGCAGGCGGCGGTTTTCAGGTACTTCCCGCCGCCCTGGAGCCCCCGGACGTACTCCTTGCCAAGCTCAGAGGTGAGGTACGGGTCCTCGCCGTAGGTCTCGTGACCCCTGCCCCAGCGCGGGTCGCGGAAAATATTCACGTTGGGCGCCCAGAGAGTCAGACCCTTGTAGATGTCGCGGTCGCCGTGCCGGCTCGCCGCATTGTACTTCGCGCGCGCCTCCGTGGAGGTTATATCCGCGCACTTCCGGAGCATTTCCCGGTCGAACATCGCCGCAAGGCCTATCGCCTGCGGGAACATCGTCGCTGTACCCGCCCGAGCAACTCCGTGAAGCCCCTCGTTCCACCAGTTGTAGGCGGGAAGTCCAGCGGAAGGGATCGCCGGTGCGTCGTATTTGAGCTGCTCCGCCTGCTGCTGGACTGTCAGCGTGTCGGTCAGTGCTTCCGCGCGCTCCTGCGCGGTGAGGTTCGGGTCGTGGTAGTCTGGCATGGTATACCTCCTGTTATTTTTTATAGCCATATTTCCTAGGGTTGTAAACTTGTTTCACATTCATGCGTTTATCGTGTAACATTTGCGTTATTCCGGACGCATTCTTTCATGACAGCTCGTCTGGAATTAAAATTACTATCAGTAAATTAACGCATGATTATCCTGGTTGTAATCACTGTATCCTGCTGAAAAGCAGCCGCGTCCCCTCATAGACCGGCTCGATACGTCCGGTTTTGAGCAGCCAGGTGACGTAGCTGCGGACGGTCTGCCCCACGAGAAGATACTGCATGAGGTACAGCCGGATATGGTACTTTTCGAGACACTTTGCGATGAGGTCGTCGATGGTCTGCGGAGTTCCGCACATCTCCTCGATGTCAGCGGCGACCTCGTTCATAGCGGCGAGGTTCTCCTGAACCAGCGGCGCGATATCCTCGCAGGGAACGTCGTGGGCGGGAATGAACAGTTTCCCGCTGAACCCGCTGAGCCGCGCGAGGGACTCACGGTGCTGCTCCTGCGAATACACGAACGAGATACGGTGCTTCTGCAGGTCCCCGGCGCTGACTACGGCGTCCGCCGTGAACCACACGCCGTCCCGGGTGCGGAACGCCGCCTGCGCCATGTCGTGGCCGTCCAGGCGCTCAAAATCTAGCCCCGGCGGGAGCGCGTCCCCGGAAAGCTCCGAGCAGGCGCAGGGGGGCGGGGTCAGCAGCCTGGAGCACATCTCCGGGGTGGTGCTTCCTCCGTAGAGGGTCACTGGGATAAGGAAGCTGTGCTCCACCGCCGCCGCGGAAATCCCCGGCGCGCAGACCTCGCAGCCGGTCTGCTCCCGCAGGAACGCGGCTCCGGCTACGTGGTCGGCGTGGGAGTGCGTCAGGAACAGCTTTTTCAGCTCCCAGCCATGGGATCTTACCTGCTCCAGAACTCCCGCGGCTATGTCCCGGGAGCCTGCGTCTATCATGCAGACATCCCGCCCGGAATAACGGAAAATTCCTATATTTGTAGGGGTCGGGGCGTACCAAGTGTCCTCGCCGACCCTGATAAGACTATACAATTTACGACCTCCAGCCATAACTATTTGTATTTTAGAGGCGTTATAATACGCGCAGTGCTGTAAAAACAGCTTCTGGACTTATTATACCCCATATATTTATAATAGTCAAGCAGTAAGCTGAAAAAAATCGCCCCGGAACGAATACTCTCCGGGGCGGTATATATTGAGGAAGAAACCTGTGAAAACAGCTTATTCAGCGAACATAGCGGTGGAGAGGTATCTCTCGCCGGTATCGGGGAGGAGGACAACGATGTTCTTGCCCTTGTTCTCGGGGCGCTTTGCAAGCTGGATAGCAGCCCACATAGCCGCGCCGGAGGAAATACCTACCAGAACGCCCTGGGTGCGTGCGATACGTCTGCCCGCAGCGAAAGCGTCCTCGTTCTCAACGGGAATGATCTCGTCGTAGATCTTGGTGTCGAGGGTCTCCGGAACGAAGCCTGCGCCGATACCCTGGATCTTGTGCGGGCCGGACTTGCCCTCGGAAAGAACCGGGGAGCTCTTCGGCTCAACGGCAACGACCTTGACGCCGGGGTTCTTGGATTTGAGGTATCTGCCCACGCCGCTGACGGTTCCGCCGGTGCCTACGCCTGCAACGAAGATGTCTACCTTACCGTCGGTGTCCTCCCAGATCTCGGGGCCTGTGGAAGCCTCATGCGCGGAGGGATTAGCCGGGTTGGTGAACTGCGAGGGAATGAAGCCGCCGGGGATCTCCTTGGCAAGCTCGTTCGCCTTCTCGATGGCGCCCTTCATGCCCTTTGCGCCGTCGGTAAGCACCAGCTCCGCGCCGTACGCCTTCATCAGGTTGCGGCGCTCGACGCTCATGGTCTCGGGCATTACGATGATTATGCGGTAGTTCCTTGCTGCGGCTACTGCTGCAAGGCCGATACCGGTGTTTCCGCTGGTCGGCTCGATGATCACGCTGTCGGGCTTGAGCACGCCGCGCTTCTCAGCATCGTTGATCATTGCGACCGCTACTCTGTCCTTTACGCTGCCTGCCGGATTGAAAAGCTCCAGCTTTGCGAAGATCTTTGCTCCGGTCTGCTCCTCAGCCTCGATCTTTGTTACTTCGAGAAGGGGGGTGCGTCCTACGAGGTCGGTTATTGTCTGATAAACTTTCATGGTTGTTCTCCTTTACTGTTACAATATATTTCCGACAGGCATCTTTCCTAATCACTAGATTACCTATCAACTTGATAGGATTATAGCATATTTTTTAGGATATGTCAAGGGGTTTGAGAAATTTTTTGAAAATTTTTTTCTCCCCTCTCTCTTTATATGGAATAAATACCCGTTTATAAAGATGACAAGTCTGCAAATAATAACTCTGTGCAGTCAGAAGCTGAGGAAACGCTCTCGATCACCTCGCGCTTCATCAGCTTCCGGTCTGCATACCTGAAGATATACGATAAAGAAAGGGATACTGATATGAGAAAGCTTTTAAGTCTTGCAGCAGCCCTCGCGGCGGCGGGAGCGCTCAGCATCGGCGCTTCGGCTAACGGCGGAGTAGTCGGCGGCGTGGTACGCGCGGGCGAGGACGTCGTAAACGGCGTAGTGAACGCAGGCGAGGATATCGTAAACGGCGTGACCGGAACAACAAACGGCGCGACCAGCGCAAATGGTGCGGCGGGTACAACAGGTGAAGCAGGAACAAACGGAGCCGCAGGCACCACGAGCGGCACCACCGGCGCAGGAACAACCAACGGCACGAACGGCACTAATGGTACAACAGGCACAGCGGGCGCGACCGGAACCAACGGCACCAACGCGGCAAACGGTGCGAACGGTGCAAATGGAACCACCACAGCCCCCGGAAACCCGAACACAGGCGTTCCCTTCAGCATGGCGGCGGTAGGCGCAGCTGCGCTGGGTCTTGCCGGAGTGGCTCTTTCCTGCCGGAGAGACGGCTGATTTTAAGTCAATTAAGTAATTCTAAATGCACTTTCGTGAATGCGAAGGTGCATTTTATTATTAAGGTAAAAATATTATTGCTTTTCACTAAATTTTTCTGTAATTTGTGTTTAAAATGACAGTTGCTTTTTTTTGAAGTTTATTGTAAAATATAAAAGAGGATTTAGTGTTTGCTATCCGCTCAAAAATATCTAGGAGGATTTTTCTTATGAAGTTAAGAAATGTATTTGCAGCAGTTACCGCTGCTGTAGTTGCTGCTGCAACTGTTGTCACCGCTGGCGCTACAACCTACTTCGGTGGCACAAACGCAGACAAGTCTGGTATGCTGGCTTGCATTCTGTCTGATGACCCCAATGTTCCGCTTTTCACTGACTACGCTTCCATCTCTGACCTGGTAGGCTTCACAGTTACCATCAAGGCTACCGATAAGAGAGCTGTTGAGGGTGCGATTGCTGAAGGTTCCTGGATCGGCGGCGCTTTCATCTTCAACTCCCAGTCCACTGGCTGGAAGCAGTATTCCTGGGCAGTTGAGGGCACCGGCACAGCTGACGGTTACTTCGTTCCCGGCGCTAAGAGAGGCGAGTATGTTCTGACCTATACTCAGGATACACCTATCTTCGCTTCTACTGATACTTATGCACAGATCTGCCTGCACAACTATGCAGACGCTTATGAGTTCGACGTTGTAAGCTACACTCTTCTGAACTCCAAGGGCGAGGACATCACAAAGGCTGCTGCTGAGACTACAGCTCCCGCTGAGACCACTGCTGCTCCCGAGGAGACCAAGGCTCCCGAGGAGACAACCGCTCCTGCTGAGGAGACCGTTGAGGTTTCCATCGACACAGCTGAGGTTGAGACCTTCGAGGTAGAGACCGCTGAGGTTGAGACTGCTGAAGTTGATACCGCTGAGGTAGCTATCACTGAGGCTGCTACCGCTGAGGCTGCTACCGCTGAGGCTGCTACCGCTGAGGCTCCTGCTGACAACGCTGCTGACGCTAACAAGGGCAACCCTGAAACTGGCGTTGCTGGCGTAGCTGTTGCTGCCGGCGTAGTTGCTCTGGCTGGCGCTGCTGTTGTAGCTTCCCGCAAGAGAAAGTAATCAACAATAAGTGACAGATAGTACAAACACTAACCGCACCCCCGGACGTAAGTCCGGGGGTGTTTTTATTGTGTTTCGGAATTTATCCAGGTTTATTCCGAGATAGTTACACTGTCCGGAGATTCAGCGCGGCAGAGGCTGTGCGGTTTGGAGCAGGCGGGACTGTACGAGCCGAAGATGTCAGCAGTACTCCGCGGGAGCTTACTGCATAAAAAACAGCCCCTCGGAGAGGATCCGTTCAGTACGCCGCACTGGTTCGGGATAATCCCAGCCGCAGCGGAACGATTCACTTAACGAGGAGCTTCTCGAGCGGCTTCCGCACGAGCTTGTTCCAGAACTTGACGACGAATCCGGTGAGCACCGCCGCAATTATCGTACCCTCACGGGCTCCCATAACGTGGAAATCGAAGAATATCAGCGACAGCACCACCGCGACAATAACGCAGGATATATCAAACACGACCTTCACCGAGCCGAACTCCTTGTGAACCGTATCGGAAACCGCCTTAACGAACGCTTCTCCCGAGTTCATGACCACGTTCGCGACGGAGGATATCGGCGACACCCCAAGCTCGCCCTTTTTCGTGATGGCAACTCCCAGCGCCGAAATAAACAGGCTGATTATGAACAGCGCGTACCGTTTGGCAAGCTCTTTTACCGGGATAAGGGGTTTTCTCTCTTCCATTTGTTTTCCTTTTTCAACTTTTCCACAAAAAAACCTGCGTTTCCGCAGGCGCATTATTTATTTTAGCTGTGGAAATCCAATTACTATTTAACATATCTATTATACCACTTCTGGTATAAACAATCAAGCCCCCGATTTACTGAATCAGGGGCCGTTGCTATGCGTTTTTTTGTAATTTCCGATTCCTGAAGATTACAGAACTCTCGCGAGAAAGTCGCGCAGGCGCGGGTTCTTCGGGTCTGTGAAGATCTCCTGGGGAGTTCCCTGCTCCTGGATTTTGCCGTCTGCCATGAACAGCACGCGGCTTGCTACTTCCCTTGCGAAGCCCATCTCGTGGGTGACTACTATCATAGTCATGCCGCCCTCTGCGAGCTTCTTCATCAGCTCCAGCACCTCGCCGACCATCTCCGGGTCAAGCGCGGATGTAGGCTCGTCGAACAGGATAACGTCAGGGTTCATCGCCAGCGTGCGCGCTATCGCGATACGCTGCTTCTGACCGCCGGAGAGCTGCGCGGGGTACGCGTCAGCCTTGTCGGAAAGCCCTACCATCGCGAGCAGCTCGTCTGCGCGCTTGTCCGCCTGAGCCTGGGTCATTATCTTGTTCTTCACCGGAGCTATAGTGATGTTCCGGCGGATAGTCAGGTGCGGGAACAGGTTGAAATGCTGGAACACCATGCCCATCTTCATGCGGACGGAGTTCAGCTCCCTGCCCTTTGCGTGGGTGATGTCCCTGCCCTCGAACTCGATAACGCCGCTTGTGGGCTGCTCGAGGAGGTTAAGGCAGCGCAGGAACGTACTCTTACCGGAGCCTGACGGCCCGATAACAACTACCTTCTCGCCCTTTTCGATGGTCTCGGTGATGCCGTCAAGGACGACCAGGTCGCCGAAGCTCTTTTTAAGATTACTTACGCTTATCATTCGACAGTCTCCTTTCCAGACGGTTAACAAGTGCGGACAGTCCCACTACCATCAGCAGGTAAATGAGAGCCACAGCGATCAGCGGCAGGAATGCCTCGTAGGTCTGCGAACGGATAGTATCGCCGCCCTTTGTGAGGTCGTTCAGCGCTATGTAGCCGGAAACGGAGGTCTCCTTCAGAAGCACGATGGCCTCGTTGCCGAGAGCGGGGAGGATATTCCTGATCGCCTGCGGGAGGATAATGGAGATCATCGTCCTCGTGTAGCCGAAGCCCAGCGAAGATCCCGCCTCGAACTGACCGCGGTCAACGGACATGATACCGGAGCGGACGATCTCAGCAACGTAAGCCGCAGAGTTCAGACCGAACGCGATAACTGCAACCAGTATCTTGCTGATGTTCACGGAGCTGAACACAACAAAGTAGATGATAAGAAGCTGTACGACCATAGGCGTACCGCGGACTACCGTCAGGTAAATGCGGCAGATGAAATTCGGTATCTTGAGCCTGCCGGTGAGCTGGTTAGTGGAGCGGATTATCGCGATCACGAATCCGAGCACGATGCCTATAACAACCGCCAGAACGGTGATGAGCAGAGTGTTTCCGAGACCCTGCACCAGGTATACCCAGCGATCCTTGTCAAGGAAGGTGCTCTTGAGCTTTTCAACGAAATTCTGGGAGGTAGCGTTTCCGCTCTTGTAAATGATGACCTGGCTCGCCTCGGTGTAGCTGTCGGAGAAGTTGACGTTCTTCAGGCGGTCTTCGGTGACGGTCATGCCGGCTACGCCTACGTCAGCCTTGCCGGAATCCACCGCCGCAATAATGGAATCGAACGCCATATCGTCAATGACAAGCTCCTTGCCGAGGATATCGCATACGGCTCTCATCATGTCAACGTCGAAGCCGACTATCTCGCCCTCTTCCTTCAGCTCGTAGGGCGGGAACTCAGCGTTGGTAGCCATTACCAGCTTACCGCTGTAGGTGATGCCCTCCGGGCTTTCGTAGGGGTGCTTGCCGTACTCGGCGTCAACCAGCCAGTTCTGCTCGATGAGGTTGAGCGTGCCGTTCTCGCGGAGCTGTGAAAGCGCGTCGTTTATCTGCTGGGTCAGCTCGTCGTTGCCCTTCTTTATCGCGCAGGCGTACTTCTCGACTGCAAACGGCTTCGGAGCGATGGAAAGCTCCGGGTTCTTGCTTACAAAGTACTTCGCCGGGGAGGAGTCGATGAGCACTACGTCGACCTTGCCCTGCTTGAGCGCTTCGATGGCGTCGGCGCCCTTGTTGTACTTCTCGACTGTCGCGCCCTCTACGCCCTCGGCGTAGGTCATGCCGGTGGTACCCATCTGAACGCCGATGGTCTTGCCGGTGAGGTCGGTGGACATGCCCTTTACAATGATGACCTGGCTCGCCTCGGTGTAGCTGTCGGTGAAGTTGACGTTCTTCAGACGGTCCTCGGTGACGGTCATACCGGCTACGCCTACGTCAGCCTTGCCGGAATCCACTGCGGCGATGATGGAATCGAACGCCATATCGTCGATGACAAGCTCCTTGCCGAGAATGTCGCACACGGCGGTCATCATGTCGACGTCGAAACCGACGATCTTGCCCTCTTCCTTGAACTCATACGGAGCAAACTCGGCGTTAGTAGCCATGACAAGCTTGCCGTCGTATGTGACGCCCTCGGGGCTTTCGTAGGGGTGCTTGCCGTACTCGTCGTCAACGAGCCAGTTCTGCTCGATGAGGGTCAGCGTGCCGTTTTCGCGGAGCTGTGAGAGCGCGTCGTTGATCTGCTGGGTCAGCTCGTCGTTGCCCTTCTTCACCGCGCAGGCGTATTCCTCGACTGCGAACGGATCGTCAAGCGCAACTATGTCGGAGTTTTTGCTTACAAAGTACTTCGCGGGGGAAGCGTCGATAAGTACCGCGTCGATCTTTCCCTGCTTGAGCGCTTCGATGGCATCGGCGCCCTTGTTGTACTTTTCAACGGTCGCGCCCTCCACGCCCTCGGCGTAGGTCATGCCGGTGGTTCCGATCTGGACGCCTATTTTCTTGCCGACAAGGTCGTCCGCGCATGTGACGGAGCTCTGCTGCGAGGACTGCTCCGCCGCGCAGCCCGTGAACATGCACAGCGTGAGCAGCAGCGCAGAAACCGCCGCTAAAAATTTCTTCATGGTGAGTAACTCTCCTTTTTTCAAAACTATCTATAATTATACATCATCGCGCACGCAATTGCAAGCGTTATTTCAAAAAATGGAGTGAAAAGAAGAGATTTAGTTTAATTCGGAGATGTGGAACACTATAAACTATAATTTAGCGGTGTAGTGTGCTTCCGAAACAGTCCACCGGACTGTTTCGGAGGATATGTACAATTAGATTTTATATGTTGCTTGTGGGGGAAAACTCTTGTTTTCCCCCACACCCCTTTAGCGCTTTTTGGACGTTTAACTGCGCGCCGGCGCGCAGAGTAGCAGTTCCTCCTGGTTAGCCATTGCTAATATTATAGCATGATAATGGCGTGCTGTCAATAGAGTCAGGTCAGCCGAGGGCGGTGTCGAGGCTCATCATGACGACGAACCCGGCGGCGAAGGCGATTGTTCCGACGTTGGAGTGCGGCTCGCCGGACATTTCGGGGATAAGCTCCTCAACGACGACGTAGACCATGGCACCGGCGGCGAAGCTCAGCAGGTACGGCAGCACCGGGACTACCAGCCCGGAAAGCAGCACGGTCAGGACGGCGGCGAGTGGTTCCACTGCGCCGGAGAGGGTACCAAGCAGGAACGCCCTGCCCTTCCCCATTCCGGAGGAGCGCAGCGGCAGGGAGATTATAGCGCCCTCGGGGAAGTTCTGGATAGCAATGCCGAGGGAGAGCGCCAGCGCGGAGGCGGCGGCAATGCTGGCTCCGCCGCTCGCAAGCCCGGCGTAGACCACTCCGACCGCCATTCCCTCGGGGATATTGTGGAGGGTCACGGCGAGGAGGAGCATGGTGTTTTTGCTGAGGGAGCTGCGGCCGCCCTCCGGGGCGTCGGAGTTCATGTGCTGGTGCGGGATAACGCAGTCGAGGAACAGCAGGAACAGTATTCCGAGCAGGAATCCCGCCGCCGCTGGAACAAATCCGAGCCGCCCCAGCCCCTCGGACTGCTCCATCGCGGGAATGAGCAGGCTCCATACGGAGGCCGCCGTCATGACCCCCGCCGCGAATCCGGTGAGGCTCCGCTGAACCAGGAAGTGCGGCTGTCTGCGCAGGAAGAATACGCAGGCGGCTCCGGCTGTGGTGCCGATGAAGGGGATAAGTATGCCGTAGATTATCTGGGTCTGCATTCATGCCTTCTTTCTAATTAATTCGGAATTCAGAATTCGGAATTTCGGTGCCGCCTCCGGCGGCGGATTCAAATTACGGGCAGGCTCAGCACCTGAATGTTTTCGCCGAGTGTAGTATATCTGTGAGGTAGTTATAACTAACCATCACTCGCGAGCATCAGTTAGCTATAACTACCTTAATATTGTACCACTAACTGCGGGATTTGTCAAGCGGTTTGTGATATCCGGGAAGAAATTGATAGATAATCGTGCAGTAAATTGCAGTCCGGGAGGCTCTACAATGGAGGTAAAACAAAGGAGGAAACGCCATGAAAACAGTATTTGAGCTTCTCAACCACGACAACACGATATCGGTGAACCGCCGGCTGGCGCATGCGCTGGGGCTGTCGGAGGCGGTGATATACGCGGCTCTGCTGGCGAAGCACGCCTGGTACGAACAGCACGGAAAGCTCTCCGACGGGTGGTTTTATTCCACGGTGGACGACATGGAGGAATCCACGTCGCTGACGAAGTGCCAGCAGTCCCGGTGCGTGAAGCGGCTGGTCAGCGCGGGACTTATCCGGTGCGCGGCGAAGGGTCTCCCGGCGCGGCGGTTCTTTTACATCGTGGACGACCCCCAGCTCCTGGAGGGAATAATCGGCGTCTGCGAGCCGTCTCCGGAAGAAAACGCTCCGGCAGTGCGCAGTGAAACCTCCCCGCAGGAAGTAAGGAAATCCGACGGCTGGCAGGCAGGAATCACGGCGGCAGGCAGTGCGGAATCCTCACAGAAAACCAAAGACAATAAAACAAAAGAAAATAAACCTGAGAACATCAAACCCGACAGCGCGCAGCTGGAAGCGGCACGCTCCAGGATAAACCACGCGGAGCTTTCCAGGAAGTACGGAAGCGGATTCGCCGACCTTGCCGCAGAGGTCACGGCGGAGGGCATGGCGGGAACCTTCACGCTTACGACTGACGGACGGACTTTATCAGCAGAGGAAATTTCTTCTGTATTTTCCAGGATAGATTACAGCGCGGTGAGCCACGTTGCGGACTACATATCCGGCAAGAGCGGTATACGGAACCTGAAAGCGTACCTGCGCTCGGCGCTGTACAGGGCGGTCGGGGAGATTTCCCAGAAGCCCGCCCCGCCAAAGCGCGACTACTCCGAGCCGCTGTGGGACGACGACAGGAGCGCGGCTCTGAACGAGGATATCCTCGGGGAACTGCGCGAGATGTACGGAGCGCCGAAAAGCTCCGGGAAGGACTACAACGCGCCGCTCTGGTAGTCCGCGGAGGTTCTCAGGCGGAGAATATCAGCCCGAGGAACATCACCGCCCCGGCGGTATTTCCCTTTGCGGGGAGCTTCGTGGGCGGAGCGGTACAATCAGGAAGTTTTTTGAAACAATCAGGAAGTTTTGCTTGACGGCGAAATGCAATTGTTGTATAATTATTATAAATATAGGAGCGGGCGCGGCGGAAGCCGAAAAGCCCGGCACACAAGGAGGAAACAATGAAGCATAGATTATTCAAATGCGGCAGGCTGAGCGGAATGCTCCTGGGAGCCGCGGCGCTTCTGGCGATGGTGCCGCTGATGTCGGTTCCGGCTCTGGCGGAGGAGCCAGGCGCCGCTTACGCAGCGGCCTCAGCGCCGGCGGCGTCAAACTCAGACGGCATGGATTTCACCCCTACGGCGAACTACTGGAATTATTACGATGAGAGCGGCGCAAGAAAACAGTTTAGTCCTGACGATGTCGGCTGGAATATTTACGCCATGGACTGGAAGTGGTACGGAAAGGGCGAGGGCGATATCCAGCCCAATACACTCGAGATACTGAACGGTTTCGATCTCTATACCACCGATAATTACGCGATAAAGCTCCCGGCGGGCAGCACCGTGATTTTCCATGCCGACGTCCTGCTTGAATCCAAGGTCAACTGCATATACTCCGAAGGATCAATCACCCTTAAGGGAGTGAGCGAAAACAATGACAGGCACACGCTGACATTCGGCAGTGCGGGAATATCCTCCGGATTAGACGTTACAGTCGAGAACCTCAACCTCAAAACCGACCCGGAATCCGTTGAAAGCTACGAACATGCCATTGAAGCGAATAACAACCTCAGGCTTCAGGACTGCTGTTTCTACGCCGGCGACGAATGGAAGGGAAAGAACGTAGTAAACTGCAATACCTACAATATAAGCAGGGACGTTAACATTGATATCCCCGGCTCGTATTTCACTTCCATTTCCGGATCTGGGAACTATATCGCGGATATCGCTTATGTCAGCAACGTTATATTCGACGACGGCAACGAAATCAGAATCGGCGAAATCTACCTAAATATAACCAACACGTTAAGCCCGGCGGACGAATCCGCGCGCATGGAACTCGTCACAAATGCCTTCTGGACGGCGGACTACGGTCAGTATATTTACGAGGAAGCGATGTCCGACACCGACAGCGGCAGTTACAAGACCCTCGGCGGCAAGACCTATTCGATAAAGCTCTCAGACCTGATGAGCACAGACTTCTTCGAATATGAATGCGCCATCGTTGACGCCGATTCGCTGAACTCAAAAGGTTACACATTCAGTTTAAATAACGGGCCTGACAATCTCTGGTACCTTAGCGTCACCGTACCGAACAAAAATGTGAACTGGAATACAGACGTTTACATTGACATCTCTGACACAGAGTACGAGTTCGGCACCGGGGAGACAAAGAGGCTTCACTTAATTATCGGCGAATCGTTAAAGACCAACAAGCTCGAAATAGTCAACCCGAGCAAAAATGACGCGGACGACCTGCTGAAACACGTTGACATATCCCTTAAAGTAAACAACAAAGAGATCCCGTATATTAAGGATTCCAAGTTATGCTACCTGATCCCGGAGTATAGTGAGTTCAAGCTGTCTCTCCTGCCGAAAAACTGCGAGCTGACAAACGTATTCTACGGGGATTCAGATACGGACTGCGAACCGATAGGCCCCTCTATTGACGCGCTCTATACTAACATTCCGGAAAGCGACAAGGGCGTGTATATCTGGTATTCCGAGTCAGACGAGAAGCAGTACAGCACTCTGAGTATCTCGGACGAGCTTATCAGCGCCGTGAAGGCGGGAAAGATCAACAACGTTATCGCCTATGAAGACGTGAGCGACAAGGCATGGAGCCTTGACAGCGCAATAAATGAATTCCCGACCAGATTCCTGAACGGCAGATCAATAGAAATAACGATCTCCGCCGAGGATTACGGCGTAAGCGACATCTGCGGAAAAGAGCCGCGCTACAGCCGCTACAGCTCAGAACAAGGGATCAATCTCTATAAGCTGGACTACCTCTTTGTTGAGGGAGACACTGTGATAACCGCTCCGGTGCGCGAGCTGTGCAAGTTCACTGCGTTTTCAATGAACGGCCCTCAGCCCACAATAAAGGGCGACAAAGACCCATCCGGTATGGGCTACCTCGGCGTGGAGTACACGATAACCGTTCCGTACTCCGAAGGGAAGCTCCTTGTCGGCGCTGACTTCAACGGCACGCCTATAGAGCCGTACACGGCGGACGATAATGGCTGGAACTACAAGATTACCACGATCAGCGAAGCAGAAAACAAGTTCGTGTTCACATACACCGACGTTGCAACCCTCAGGATCCCCAAGCCGGAGAACGGCAAGGTGGAGTTCACCGGAACTTTGGACGGCGGCAGGGGCGTTAACACCCTGGAAGACGGCACCAGCGTCTACACACTGGCGACAAACGACACGGTGACGCTCAAGTTTGTTCCGGACGACGGATACAAGTTCGTATCTGCGGCGCAGGACGGCTCTGAGCTGAAGGTCGGTTCTGACGGCACCTGTGCTATAACAATGGATCATCTCGCTGACTGGACCATCACGGCGAAGTTCGAGAAGAAGTCCGGAGGTTCTACAGGCGGCTCTACAGGCGGTTCCACCGGAGGTTCTACAGGCGGTTCTACAGGCGGTTCTACGGGCGGAAGCCACAGACCTTCCACTAACTCTGACAAGACGGTGGAGAGCACTCCGACGATGGACGGCAAGCCGATGAGCTGGAACGACATCGGTAATCATCTGAGCAAGCTTCCGGAAAACAGCTCCGCGAAGATCTCGCTGAACGGCAAGACCACCCTGCCCGAAGCGGTTATCAGCGCGATAAAGGACAGCAAGCTCACTGTTGAGTTAGTATACGACAGCGTTAAGAGCTGGGTAGTACGCGGCGACAAGATCGGCACAGTTTCTGCGGCTGAGTTTGCGGCTTTCCCGGGCAACGCTGACTCCAGCGCTCTTCGCGGCGTGTTCGGAGTTGACCTCAAGGTCGGCGGCACAAAGGTTCCGGCAGATCTGAAGCTCGCGTTCCGCAAGGGATTCGCGGGTCAGTTCGCGAACGTATACAAGCTGAACGGCGGCGTTCTGGAATTCCAGCGCTGCGTAAAGGTAGGCGCGGACGCCACTGCGGTGATCCCCGGCGCTGACGCGGCTGGCGAGTACGTTGTTATGGTTTGCGAATTCAGCGACGTTCCCGGCGACGCCGATAACGACGGCGTACTCAGAGCCCTCGACGCCTCCGCAGTACTCAAGGAGGCGGTAGGCATGGCGAAGTCCGCGAACGCGGCTGTGTGCGACTTTAACGGCGACGGAGAAGTCAACGCGCTGGACGCGGCGGCAGTGCTGAAGGCGGTCGTAGGAGTAAGGTAATTCGTATCGCGAGATAAATTACGGGCAGGCGCTAAGCCTGCCCGTTTTTTGTTAAACTATAATTTAGCGGCGAGTGTTCCGCTTACTGCAACCCCAAATCGGGAGTCAAGGGGGTGTCTCCCCCAGTGGGGGAGGTGGCGCGAAGCGCCAGAGGGGTTGACCGACAGAACGCGTCCCCCTTGCAGGTCAAGGGCGGAGCCCTTGTCGCCGTCAGGCGAAACCTCCGCACGAAGTGCGGATACTCCGTGCGGAGCACGGCTACTCTGCTCTGCGAAGTACTTGATGGTTCTAACCATCTGAGAGGTGTAGGAGTTCTCGTTATCATACCAAGAAACAACCTGAACCTCATAGAGATCGTCAGCGATCTTAGCTACCATTGTCTGTGTAGCGTCGAACAGGGAACCGAATCTCATACCGATAACATCGGAAGAAACGATCTGATCCTCGTTGTAGCCGAAGGACTCGGAAGCAGCAGCCTTCATAGCAGCGTTGATGCCTTCCTTGGTAACGTCTGCGCCCTTAACAACAGCGGTAAGGATAGTGGTGGAACCTGTGGGAACAGGAACACGCTGTGCAGAACCGATGAGCTTGCCGTTGAGCTCGGGGATAACCAGACCGATTGCCTTAGCAGCACCGGTGGAGTTCGGAACGATGTTAGCTGCGCCAGCTCTTGCTCTTCTCAGGTCGCCCTTTCTGTGAGGACCATCGAGGATCATCTGGTCGCCGGTGTAAGCGTGGATAGTGCTCATGATACCGGACTGGATAGGAGCATAATCGTTCAGTGCCTTAGCCATAGGAGCGAGGCAGTTAGTGGTGCAGGAAGCAGCGGAAATGATCTTGTCGTCAGCGGACAGGGTCTTCTCGTTAACGGAGAAAACGATGGTCTTGAGGTCGTTGCCTGCCGGAGCAGAGATAACTACCTTCTTAGCGCCTGCGTCGATGTGAGCCTGGGACTTGTCCTTGGAGCAGTAGAAACCTGTGCACTCGAGAACAACGTCAACGCCGATCTTGCCCCAAGGAAGATCCTTAGCGTCCTTCTCAGCGTAGATGGTCAGGGTCTTGCCGTCAACAGTGATGGTACCCTTCTCATCATCAGCGGTAACGGTGTGAAGATTCTCACCGATCTTGCCGCAGTAGCCGCCCTGAGCGGTATCGTACTTGAGGAGCTGAGCAAGCATAGAGGGCTTGGTCAGGTCGTTGATAGCTACTACATCGTAGCCCTTAGCGCCGAACATCTGTCTGAATGCGAGGCGTCCGATACGGCCAAAGCCGTTAATTGCAACTTTAACATCTGCCATTGGAATATTCCTCCTGAGAAATAATTATTTGCTCCGACTGGCGAAGCAGCAGACACACCCAGACGGGTATATCATTACATATTTATTATACTAAAAATCTGTAATTTTATCAAGATGTTTGAGGAAAATTAATCGCAGACTTTCATAAAAAAATGCCAAGTTTTTTTGTGCATTTCGCCGAAACAGCGAACCTCGTCACCCGCAAAAACGTTCAATCGGAGCCGTGGAACTTCTTCACGAACCAGATCGAGTTCATATCCGCCACGGAGAATTCCCGGTGGTTCAGGTACTCCAGGCAGCCCGCCGGAGTGGTGAACTCGAACCGCAGCTTGTAGGAGTACAGCGCCTGCACGTCGTAGCCGAGCGCCTTGTTGAGCTTGTTGCTGCCGTACTTCCCGTCGCCGAGGAGCGGATGCCCCACATGCGCGAAATGCGCGCGTATCTGGTGAGTCCGCCCGGTCAGCAGGTCGACCTCCAGCAGCGAGTTCCCGCCCCGGGTCTCGAGCACGCGGTACTTCGTGAGTATCGTGCGGTTCTGCGGGGTCTTGCGGTCGGAGACGATCACGCGGTTCTCGTCGGACAGCTTCTCAAGGTAGGCGGTCAGCGTGTCGGCGCGCTTCGGAAGCTCCCCCTGCACAACGCAGAGGTACAGCTTGACAAGCTCCCTGTCGCGTATTTTCTGGTTGAGCACCCGCAGCGACTCCGCGTTCTTCGCGGCTATGACTATCCCGCCGGTGTTGCGGTCGATACGGTTGCACAGCGCCGGAACAAAGCTCTGCTCGCTATCCGGGTCGTACTCCCCCTGCTTCCAGAGGCAGCATTTTATGCGGTTTATCAGCGTGTCGGAGGTGTTGTCGTTGTCCTCGTGTACCACCATTCCGACCGGCTTGTCGCACAGAAGTATATTTTCGTCCTCGTATATCACGTCTATCTCCGGCGGGACCTCCCGGAAATCCGCGGTCTTTTCCCTGCCTCCGGTGTCAAGCAGCTCGTCGCTCAGGTAAAACCGGAACACGTCCCCCTCGCTGAGCTTCACGTTCGGTTCGGTTCTGGCTCCGTTGAGCTTTATCCGCTTCTTTCGCATCAGCTTGCAGATAAGCGGCAGCGACAGGTTCGGGTAGGCTTTGGTGAGGAATCTGTCGGCGCGCTGCCCGGCGTCGTTTTTGGTTACTGTTATCTCGGTCATAATTTCCTCTCAGTGAATTGATGTTTCTATTATACCCCCTCCGACCCGGCTTGTCAAGCGAACCGGAAATAAAAACGGCGGCTCATCGGAACCGCCGTGATTCATTTAAACTAGAGGCTTCCCGCAGAACGGGCAGAACTTCGCGCCGGGCTTCACTGCGTTTCCGCAGTATGTACAGAATGCGGAAGCGGAGTTCGCTCCCGGCTGAGCGGGAACGGGCTGGGGCGCAGGTGCGGGAATCGGTGTGGGAGCAGGCACAGGCTCGGGAATCGGCGTGGGAGCGGGCACAGGCTCGGGAACCGGCATAGGAGCAGGCACAGGCTCGGGAACAGGCGCGGGAGCGGGCACAGGCTCGGGAACCGTCATAGGAGCAGGCGCAGGCTCAACAGGAGTCGGAACCGCGTTCACAGGCTGAACCGGAACCGGCTGAACAGGCTGAACAGGCTGAACGCTCTGAACAGGCTGCGCTGCCTGGGCATTCGGCTGATACTGGGGGTGCTGAGTCTGCTGGGGCTGATGATAAGGAATAGTCGGCAGCTTCGGCTCAAACGCGGACTGGCTGTCCTTTGGCTCGTCGGCGGTGTTGTTGTCGGTATCGATCCCGGCGTTCTTTCTCACCGCGAGAACGGTCTCAAACAGAATGCGCAGAACGACGTTTCCAACGATGACGTACTTGAATATAGCGCCGAATCCGTCGATGGTGGTGATGCACTTCGCAATGCCTATAAACACAAGGAACGCCGCTAGGGAGTAGTAGGTTATCTTCACGATGCAAAGCGGCAGGAAGCGCTGACCGTTCGCGTACTGCATGAATTTGCCCGCGGACGGATCCTTCGCCTTCGGACCGAAAACCTTCCAGTAAAGCAGGATCCCCGCCGCGACTGAAATAACAAGTCCCAGTATAGTAAGCAGGAGATTCGCGATCATGCCGCCGCTCAGGGCTGCGTAGATATCAAACATAGCGTGTACCTCGTTTCATTTGATTTTTCGGCGTGTGCCGTAATAGAATTATAACATAATTATACGACAAATGCAACAATATTTGTTATATTTTTTCAGAAATATCAAACGGAGTGGTCTGGTAAACGAAGTAGTTCAGCCAGTTGGTGTAGATGAGCGTGGAATGCGCCCTCCACTTGAGCACAGGCTGCTTCGCGGGGTCGTCGTCCGGGAAGTAGTGAGCGGGAATCTTCGGGTTCAGACCCTTTTCAAGGTCGCGCTTGTACTCCAGAGCCAGGGTGTCCGCGTCGTACTCGGAATGCCCTGTTATGAAGAACTGGCGGCTGTCCTCGCTGCAAACAGCATACACGCCCGCCTCGTCGGAAACCGCCATCACCTTGAGCTGCGGCACCTTCTCGATGTCCTCGCGGCGAACCTCGGTATGGCGTGAATGCGGCGCCCAGAACTCGCTGTCGAACCCTCGGAACAGTCTTGATTTCGGTGTGAGCAGAGTGTGCCTGAACACGCCGGAGAGCTTCTCCGGGAGCGGGTACTTCGGAATGCCGTAGTGGTAGTACAGCGCCGCCTGAGCCGCCCAGCAGATGTGGAACGTGGAATGCACATGCGTTTTCGTCCAGTCCATTATTTTGCAAATCTCCTCCCAGTAGTCGACCTCCTCAAACGGAAGGTGCTCCACCGGAGCGCCGGTGATTATGAACCCGTCAAAGTTCATGTCCTTTATCTCGTCGAAGGTCTTGTAGAAGTTCAGCAGGTGCTCATGTGAGGTGTTCTTGCTGGTGTAGGTTGAGGTCTGCACGAGAGTCACCTCGATTTGCAGCGGAGTATTAGACAGGCTGCGGAGTATCTGCGTTTCAGTCGCGACCTTGGTCGGCATGAGGTTCAGTATGCCTATCTTCAGCGGACGTATGTCCTGGTGGAGCGCGCGGTGCTCCGTCATGATGAATATATGCTCGTTTTCAAGTATCGACTGCGCGGGCAGTCCGTCGGCTATTTTTACTGGCATTTTTTATTCCTTTCCCATTGCGTATCCTTTGATACAGCCGTATGATACAACCGTAGAACGCGGCATTTTTTATAATATGAATCTATTATAGCTCAACGCGCTGTTTTTGTCAAGTTTGCGCCGCACCCGCTGAATAGTACGGAAAACCCCGGGAAGCCGAGCCTCCCGGGGTCTGTATCATTCGATGTTCTGAATCTGCTCGCGTATCTTTTCTATCTCGCTCTTCTGGTCGACGACTATGCGCGTTACCTCGATGTCCTGCACCTTGGAGCCTATGGTGTTGGTCTCGCGGTTCATCTCCTGCACCAGGAAGTCAAGCTTCCTGCCCACAGGCTCGCCGGATTCCAGCATTGTGCGGAACTGCGCGATGTGGCTGCGCAGGCGTACCGTTTCCTCGTCCACGGCGGTCTTTTCGGAGAATATCCCCGCCTCCATGAGTATGCGGTTTTCGTCGATGTTCGTGGAACTCAGCACCTCGCACATCTTGTCGTAGAGCCGACTGCGGTAGTCCTCCACCATCTGCGGGGAGCGCGTTTCGACTACGCCGACCCACTCCTCGATTTTATCCAGGCGCGACATTACGTCCCGCTTCATGCGCTCGCCCTCGGCTTCACGCATCGCGATGAAGTGCTCCAGAGCCTCCTCCGCCGCCGACTTCACGTCAGCCCAGAGCTGCTCCTCGTCGGTCTCGGTCTTTACTACGGTGAACGCGTCCGGGATACGCAGGATATCCGACAGCGAAAGGCCGTCGTTCAGCGAATACTCCTCCTTAACGGAGCGCAGCGCGTCAACGTATTCCTTTACTATTTCCTTATTTATAGTTATCTTCTCGTCCGCGGCCTCAACGTTGTTCACCAGCACGGATATCTCCACCTTGCCGCGGTTTATCCTGCCCTGGAGCAGGCTCTTGAGCTTCTCCTCGATGTAGCCCAGGCTGCGCGGGAGCCGCGAGCTGAACTCGTAATACCGGTGATTCACCGCGCGTATCTCTACGGTGATATCCCTGCCGTTAAGTACCTGATGACCTCTGCCGAAGCCTGTCATGCTCTTTATCATGTTACTGTCCTTTCGACCTGTTGAACCCTACTGCTGTCAGATGTGCGCCAGACCCTTGTCCAGCATGTACTGCGCCGCGTGCATGATACCCGCCTTTCCCGTTGGGAACGTAAGCCCGCCCTGGAGCCACACTGCAAAAGGCTCACGAAGCGGAGCGTCCGCTGAAAGCTCGATGGAAGCGCCCATCGTAAAGGCTCCAGCCGCCATTATGACCTGGCTGTCGTAGCCCGGCATGTCCCACGGCTCCGGGGAAGCGAAGCTGTCCACCGGGGAGCCGGCCTGAATGCCCTGGCAGAACGCGATGAGCTGCTTCTCGCCGCCGAGCTTCAGCGCCTCGATGATATCGGTGCGCTTCTCGCTGTACTTCGGGAACGCCTCGAAGCCGAGAAGCTCCGCCAGAGCCGCCGCAAACGCCGCAGTCTTGAGCGCCGCGCAGACCGCCTCCGGCGCGTGGAATATTCCAAGGTACATTCCGCGGAGCTGATTCAGGCTCGCGCCGACCTCCTTGCCAGTGCCCGGAGTGGTCAGCCTGAACGCGCACAGCTCCACGAGGTCTGCCCTGCCCGCGATGTAGCCGCCGGTCTCCGCGATTCCGCCGCCGAGATTCTTGATAAGGCTGCCCGCGATGAGGTCGGCGCCGACTGAAACCGGCTCCTTTTCCTCGACCAGCTCGCCGTAGCAGTTGTCGGTGAATATCACGCAGTCCGGATTAACGCTGCGGACTGCCTCGCATATCTTCGCGATGACCTCAATGCTCAGCGACGGGCGCAGGGAATATCCCCTGGAGCGCTGGATATAAGCCATCCTGCAGGTTCCCGCGCGGCGCTTTATGCCGTCGTAGTCCGGGGTGCCGTCCGGCAGGAGGTCTACCTTGCCGAACTTCACGCCGAAATCCTTCAGTGAACCTATCCCATCGCCGGAAATTACGCCCTGCATGGTGTCGTAGGGGTCGCCGGTGACGGAGAGCAGCTCGTCCCCGGGGCGGAGGATACCGAACAGCGCGGTGGTTATCGCGTGGGTGCCGTTCACGAAATTGTGGCGCACCAGGGCGTCCTCGGCGCCGAGTATCTGCGCGAAGACCGCGTCCAGCTTGTCCCTGCCGTCGTCGCCGTAGCCGTAGCCGTTAGTCCCCTTCATGTGGATATCGCTTATCCTGTTGTCGATGAACGCCTTTAAAACGCGCTCGCCGTTGTATTCCGCCATGCGGTCGAACTCGGCAAACTGCGGAGCGCACAGCTCCATTGCCTTTTTTCCTGCTTCCACCAGTTCCGGTGAATAATCGAAGAATGCCATTTTATCTATCCTTTCAAGCCCGGGAGCCTTCCCGGAATACAATTAACGCATACATTTTTATTTTACACTTTTTTAGGGGTTATGTCAACACCTAAATGTGAAAAATTTAGAAATTCTGACGCTCTGAGATAAGGATTGACTTTTTCAGGAAAAGCGGGTATAATAGAAAGACCAAAGGAGGGTGATATATGAAAAAGAGAATCGCGATACTATCTGCGCTGCTTCTGATGACAGGCTGCACCGGGAACATCACATCGCCAGGGAGCCAGCCGAGCCAGTCCAGCCAAACCAGCCAAACCAGCCAGTCCGAGCAGTCCGGAACTGCGCCGAAGGAGTCCACGCCGGAAAGCTCCGCACAGGCGGAAGCCACCGCCGAACCGCCGAGCACCGAGCCTGTAAAAACCGCGGAGCCTCCGGAAACCATGCCGACTGGGGAGCTTCCCGGAACCGGAACGGCTGAGAGCCTTCCGGTAAAGGCGCAGTACCTCGAGGACGTGCCGGAGCTTGGTGAGCACGACACATTCAGTCAGACCGACGGAACCGAGGTCAGCGAATCAGCCGTAAAGGTGGTATTCTCCGCAGAAAGCACGGTCAGCGACTTCAGGCTGCTGTCGATAGCAATGCAGGACATCGACGAGAACGGGATCTTCACGTTCTCCGCCGAGGAGCTGTACTCGCAGCCCGAGCTTACGCCGGAGCGTCCGCTGGAAGCGGGTCTGGTATTCCTGGGAGATATTCCGAACAATGGGATCTCCTTCACCGACGCCGATGGGAACGTAAAGTACTTCTCCGTGGATATGAGCGGCATGGACGGTTCCCTGATACTCTGGGAGATAACCGTAATATGAAAAAATCCCGCAGCCATACGGCTGCGGGATCTTAATTTGTTGAACTATCAGAGGTTGGCAGAGGCGTCAGAATCACGCAGCGTGAAGTTCCCTATAAGGCCCTTCATCGTTGCAGCCTGCGCCGAAAGCTCCTCGGAAGCCGCAGCGGATTCCTCCGCAGTCGCGGAGTTCGTCTGGACTACGTTGGAGATCTGATCGATTCCTATAGAAATCTGCTTGATGGAATCCGCAGCCTCCTTTGTGGAATCGGAGATCTTGTTGTTGATCTCCTCGACCTTTGCAGAGGATTCTACAACCGCCGTCATCATCGCGGCAGCTTCGTTCACGATGGCGCTGCCGTTCTCAATTGCGGAAACGGTGCCTTCGATCATGTTCGTGGTGTTCTGTGCAGCCTCGCCGGACTTGGCAGCAAGGTTGCGCACCTCGTCAGCCACGACCGCGAAGCCCTTTCCGGCTTCACCCGCACGCGCGGCTTCTATCGCCGCGTTCAGCGCGAGTATATTCGTCTGGAACGCGATGTCCTCGATGGTCTTGATAATGTTCTTGGTCTCTGCGGAGGAATTCTTGATCTCCTCCATTGCGCTGATGAGGTTCTCCATCTTCGCAGAGGTGTCGCCGAGCTTCTCGGCGGCTTCCTTTGTGCATTTGCTTGCATCTTCTGCGTCCTTGGAATTTTCGTGTATCATTTCGGATACCACGTTGATGGTCGCAGCCAGCTCCTCAACGGAGGAAGCCTGTTCGGTAGCGCCCTGTGACAGCGCCTGCGCGCCTGAGGAAACCTGTTCGGAGCCTGCCGCAACCTGGTCGGCGGCGGTGCTTATCTCGGACATGGTTGCGCTGAGCTTGTGGTTGATGTCGCGGACATAATGGAGCAGCTTCTGGCAGTCGCCGACATAGAACTTTTCATTCTCAGCAGTATGTACGTTCAGGTTGCCGGTGGACATTGACTCGAGAATGCGCCCGATATCGCCGATAATGTTGTTGAGGTTGCTGACGACCGTCTTTGTCGCCTCGGAGAGACGTCCGGTCTCGTCCTTGGAATGAACCTCGGGAACCGGGCTTGTGAGGTCTCCCACGGCGAGCTTCTCGATACGCTCGGTGCATGCTCTTACGGAGGAACCAATCTTTCTGCCGAGGCAAACGGAGATGAACGCTGAAACGACGCATGCAGCAATAAGAAGGATCACGGTCATCACAATAGCGCGGGATGTAGAGTCCATAAAGTCGCCGGTGGGAGCGTAAACTGCAAGCGACCAGCCGTTTGAATCCTGGATCGGGGCATAGGAAAGGAACTTGCTTACGCCGTTGAGCGTGTACCGCGCAACGCCGGATTCGCCTGCACGCATGCTCTCGTGCGCCTTTGCAAGCGTCTTGTATCCGGCCTGACCGGAGGTGTCCGCAGCCGCAAGCTGTTCGATGTTCTCGCCGCGCTTTACAATCTCGCTGTCGAGGTCGGCGATGGTGTTGCCGTTCTTGTCGATTATGTAGGCTCCGCAGTTATCGCTGACCTTTATGCTTCTCACGATATCGTTGAGGAATTCGGGATCAGGAACGATGGTAATGCAGCCCGCTGTTTCGCCGTCGGTAATGCCGTTTTTCCAGATAGGAGCCGCGATTATGATCATCAGTTCGCCGGTCACTCTGGAAACGATAGGCTCGGTTACGGTGACATTTCCTTTCATCGCGTTCTGGAAGTACTCGCGGTCGGAATAGTTGTTGCCGTCGAAGCTTTCCCCGTTAGGCTTGATGATGTTGCATTTCTGCAGTTCGTGACGCTCAATGATCTGCTGAACTATTTCGCTGAGTTCGCTGTCGCTGGTCGACGAGTCTGAGAGCTGGGACATTGTGCCAAGCTCCCTTGCAATGTTGGTATAGGAACGCATCTCCCAGTATGCGCGCTCCGCCGCGACCTGCGCCGAAGCGGTCATGCTGCTGTTTACCAGATTTACGGTACTGTTGTAGATCATGATGCAGGCAAATCCGCCAAGCGTGAACAGCGAAATTGCAACTGTAAGGATACAGCTTACCAGTATCCTCATACCGATAGATTTCATAGAAAACCCTCCCTTTTTTTGCGGCGCCGCGCAGGTGTCATTCGGATCATACGGCGCTGCATATCACACCGCGAGCCGAACATTTGAACATTTATAGAAAATGCTCTGCCGTGATGTAATTTTCTTTAATTAATAATACCACAAAAATCATGGTAAATCAAGCGGATTTCCACACATTTTTCGACAATCTGGCGATTTTTGTAGATACTATATAAAAGCCGGGGCTGCATAGAGGTTCACATTATACAAACACGAACTGCACCAACAGCATGTAGATAACCGTCCCGGCGGCGATGGACAGCAGCATGCTGCGCTTCCACAGGTGAATTCCGACCGTGGCGGCTCCTGCGATAAGCTCAGGAAGACCCCAGCTATACTCCGTCACGGAAACGCTGCGCAGGCAGTAGACGATGAGCATTCCGAAAATTGCGCCGGGGAGCACCTTCCCGAGGTACTGTATGTATTTCGGGGTAGGCTTGTCCTGCCGGAACACCAGGAACGGCAGGAAACGCGTTGCCATCGTCCCGAGGGTGCACATCGCGATGGTGATTATCTGTTCGGCGATGGTCACTTTTCCTCACCCGCCTTCCGCTCAACGGGCTTCCTGAACGCGGTGAGAAGCAGCAGTATGCATATCATCGCGGGTATCATGAAGTTATCCTTGCCGAATATCAGCAGGCAGGCAGCGCTGCTCGCCAGACCCGCCCACTCGCTGAAATGGCGCTTCTCCTTGAGCCACTGCTCCAGGAATATCACGATGAACATTGCTGTCATCACGAAATCCAGACCCTTCGTGTCGAAGGTGATGAGATTCCCGAGAAGACCTCCCAGTGTGGCTCCGCCGACCCAGTAGAGCTGGTTGAGCAGCGTTACGAAGAAGTAGAACCAGCCGCGGTCGCAGTCCTCGGGGATCTCAGCGGTGCAGTTTATGCTGAACGTTTCGTCGCACATGCCGTAGATGAGGTAGAATTTCTTCCAGCCCATGTCCTTGAACTTGTCCAGCATGGAAATTCCGTAGAACAGGTGCCGCGCCTGTATCATCAGCGACACCATCAGCACCTGGAGCGGTGCGAACGGCGAAAGCAGCATCTGCGCCGCGAGGAACTCCAGACTGCCGCCGAAAATCACCGCCGCCATTATCATCGGGTAAACAAAGCTGAACCCGGAAACGTTCATGTAGATACCGTAAGCCATTCCCAGAAACAGAAACCCCGCAAGTATCGGTATAGTGCAGGGAAACGCCGCCCTGAACGACCTCGTTATAATACCCTTGTTATTTTCCATGTCGTGTAATGCCTCCATTCCGAACAGCTATGTATTATATCATATTACTGGGTATTTTGCAAGAGAAGATAAGGAATTCCCGCCAGTATATGTAAGGAAGTGCTGATTAAATCTGGTGCGCAGATTGCGCCGCAGATTTTCCGTCAGATTGTACAATAAGGACGACGCAAGGCTGTCGCCTTGCTAGGACGAATTGTGCAATATAACGGAAAAGATGCAAGCAAAATGCGTGCCAAGCCGTCAGGCGTGATTTAATC
>QWCH01001809.1_pt1 | contig 30138 bp, 30 predicted proteins | sample 1972671 | NCBI WGS metagenome assembly QWCH01 (sample SAMN09866713, study PRJNA288562) | Human gut metagenome isolate term3_stool, whole genome shotgun sequencing... | isolation source: gut | host: Homo sapiens | place: USA: California
CACCTTTTTTCAGATTTTTGACAAATTTTTCAGCATTTGATTCAGCCTAAAGCATACCTGAATTTCTGATTTTTGAAAAATTGGAAAACAGGCTCCTCTGGAAAACAATCGTTATTCAGAAGGGCCCGTTTGAGTTATCTGCTTTTGGGGAATTAGGGGGTCTATGGCGAGCGCTTTTGTGCTTCTGGAGGCATTTAACCGTAAAGAGGCTGCTGCACTTGGATTTTGTCCTTGTGCAACAGCCTCTGCTTTTATTTTCTTGTAAGTTCTTGATGGCAAAGACCAGCGGCACGTAATCGCAAAAATCCGGCCGTCCTCACCGCTAGCGATGCCACATTTTGTTGTGGGCTACGTTGCCCCACTGGTGGTCGCGGTAAACGCTCTGACTTCCACTCCTGCAGCGGGCAGAGCGGTGGAGATTTTCTGTACGAAGGCAAGAGCTTTCGGCCCGTCGCCGTGGATGCAGACGGAATCAGTCTGCAAAGTTACCGTGCTGCCATCGTTGGCCTGTACAGTGCCCTGCTTTGCCATCTGCAAGACCCGCACTATAGCAGTGTCCTCGTCCTCAACCATCGCACCAGGCGTGCCGCGGGGCACTAAAGTTCCGTCCGGCTGGTAGCCGCGGTCGGCAAATACCTCGCTGGCGACCGGCAGGCCGATGGCGTGGGCGGCCTTGATCATTTCGCTGCCGGACAGGGCCAGCAACACCGCACCGGGGGTCGCAGCCTGCACGGCGCGGCAGATGGCCGCCGCCAGCGCCGGGTCTTTGGCAGCCATGTTGTAGAGTGCGCCGTGGGGCTTGACGTGGTGCAGCGGCACACCCGCCGCATCGCAGAAGGCTTTCAGTGCGCCAATTTGATACACTACGTCGGCCTCAGCTTCGGCGGGGCTGATTGCCATTTTGCGGCGGCCAAAGCCCTGCAAGTCGGGCAGGCCGGGGTGTGCGCCCACCTGCACGCCGTATTTTTTGCACAGCAATACGCTCTTTTTCATTACGGATGGGTCTCCCGCGTGGAACCCGCAGGCAATGTTCGCGCTGGTCACGTAGGGTAAAATTTCATCGTCCATCCCGATGGTGTACGCGCCGAAACTCTCGCCCAAATCACAGTTCAAATCAATGGTTGGCATTTCAAAGCCCCCCTCTTAAAATTTCAGCGCCGTGTTTTTCACATCGGTCACAAACATATGTCCCGGCGCGTGGGTGATGCAGAACTCGGGTTTTGAGTGCATGACCACGGCCTGCGGCGTGACCCCACAGGGCCAGAATACAGGCGTTTCACCCGGGCGTATCGTCACGGCGTCGCCGTAGTCGGGGTGGGCCAGGTCAGTAATGCCGATAGCCTCCGGTGTGCCGATCTGCACCGGTGCTCCGTGTACGCGGGGCATGCCCGCCGTGATGGCTACCGCCGCGGGCACCTGCGCATACGGGATGGGCCGCATACTGACGACCATGTTGCCGCTGAACACCCCCGCAGGCGTGCAGGGAATGTTGGTGTTGTACATCGGCACGTTGACGCCCTCCTCGATCTGGCGCACCGGGATGTCGGCGTCCAGCAGGGCCGACTCAAACGAGAAGCTGCACCCGATAAGGAAGCTGACCAAATCGTCCCGTTCTTCAAAATACCGCGTAACATCGGTAGTTTCTTCGATTAGTTCGCCATTTTGGTAAATGCGGTAGCGCGGGATGTCCTGCGCGATATCGCTGCCCGGCGCAAATTGGGAGAAACTGCGCTCCCCGGCATCTGCCACTTCCAGCAGGGGGCAGGCCTTGGAGTTGCGCTGGCAGAATAGCAGAAAGTCCCATGCCAGCACTTTGGGCAGCACAACCAGGTTGCCTTGGGCATAGCCGTCGCAATAGCCAGTAGTGGGGGCATCCAGCTTACCCGCCCGGATCAGCGCACGGACCTCAGCCGGGGGAAATGCGGAGTATTTCATACAACACACCTTCTTTTACAAACGATTTCGTACCTGCTGCCACAAGACGGCCTGCTGCCGGGTGGCTTGTACAGCCTGGGCGGGGGTCACAAAGGTGAAGCATACTCGCTGACCCGGACGCAGCTGCGCCAGCGCGGGCAGGTCAGCGGAGATGACCGTTGCAATTTTGGCGTAGCCGCCGGTGGTCTGGTGGTCGGCCAGCATCACGATGGGCTGACCGTCGGCGGAGACCTGCACCGAACCGGGCACAATGCCATCGGAGAGGATGTCCGCGCCATGGTGCATTGCCAGCGGCGGGCCCGCCAGCTTGCAGGCCATGCGGTCACAGTTGGGTGTCAATGTGTAGATGCCGTGGGTAAAATCATGTAAACCCTGCGCGGTGAACGCGGCATCCTGCGGGCCGGGTACGGTGCGCAGCAGCGGCAAAGTCTGTGCCCCCTGCACGCGCACAGAATGGGTGCCCCGGCACACGGCCTTGTCCCGCAGCGGGCGGTCCAGATGTTTGGCCGTAATGATCCGCCAGAGCGCGGCGGTATCGCATAACCCGGTGAGAAGCGTGTCGCCTTTTGCCAGCTTGCGGCCTTTCAAGCCGCCGATGCCGCATTTCACATCGGTGGCGCGGCTGCCCAGCACGGGTGGGGTGGCAATGCCGCCGCCCACAGCCAAGTAACTGCGCAAACCAGACGCAGCCACGCCGATTTTCAGTGTACTGCCTGCCTTCGCCAGCAGCGGCGCGTAATAGGGCACGGGTACGCCATCCAGCGCGGCAGGGCTTTCCGCCCCAGTCAGCGAAAAAACGGCGTCCGCCTCAAATCGCAGTGCCGGGCCGCGCAGGGTGGATTCCAGCACCGCCGCGCCCGGGTCATTGCCGACCAGAGCGTTGGCAAGGTGGTAGGCGTAGCTGTCTGCCGCGCCGCAGCTGCGGTAGCCTTGCGCTGCATACCCCACCCGGCCCGCGTCCTGCACAGTGGTCAGGGGGACGGGGTCCAGTACTGTGATGCTCATACTGTGCCCTCCTTGGCCGCCAAGGCCGCAAATTCTGCTGCCGTGATGGGGGTAAAGCGTATCCTGTCCCCCGCCGCGTAAGGCAGCGTACCTGAGGCTGGGTCAAACAGTTTGAGCGGCGTACGGCCAATCAGCTGCCAGCCGCCCGGGCTGGCAATGGGATAAATACCGGTCTGCTCGCCGCCGATTCCCACCGCCCCGGCCGGGATGGCCGTGCGGGGCGTTCCCAGCCGCGGGGTGAACAGCCGTTCATCCAGACCGCCGAGATACGGAAACCCCGGTAGAAAGCCCAGCATATAAATCTGATATTCCCGCCCGGCGTGCAGGGCAATGACTTCTTCCTCGGTCAGCCCGGCGTGCTGCGCCACAAAGGGCAGGTCGGGGCCGAAATTGCCGCCATAGCATACAGGAATTGTAACGAGCCTCCCCTCCCCTGCCGCAGCGTCCGCACCGTCGGCGTCAGCCAGCTTTTTCACGGTGTCGGCTATGGTATCGTATTCCGTTACAAGTGGGTCATACGTGATGAGCAGCGAGGCAAAGGCAGGTACTGTTTCCACCACGCCGGGGAGCTTTGCAGCCAGCACACGGCTGTTCAGTGCCGCCACCGCCGCGCCGATGTCCGGCGCAATGCGCTGTGCAAACTCTGCCAGCAGGGCGCAGTCCCCCACCGGATGCAGCTGAAACGACAGCATGGCCGCCGCCTCCTTCCATATTATATAGTCAGTCAAAGAAATGCTTTGCCAGCACCGGACCGAACCAGTGATCCGATCTGTGGGAGTACCGCACCGCGTAGGCCGTACACTGGCGCATCAGGCTGACGATGCCCACATTCATCCGGGTGCTGAAGCCATCGATGCCCGGCAGCAGTGAGCCGGTCATATCGATAAACCCATTGCGTGCCGCCACCCGCATGACCTCGGATTCCATCTCCTCATGGTGGAGAATCTCCATATCTTTCTTGAGATATGCCAGCGCCGCCATCAGACCGTAACAGCCCCAGTCGGAGCAGGTCGCCGTGATGATGTTGTCGGCCTTGGTGGCACTCAAAATGCCACCGCCGCAGCCGCATTGGCACTCGCCCTCCGCAGTGAAGGGCACGTACTTTTTGATATGCTCGGCAATCGTGCCCATGCCGATCTCATTGCCCAGGTCGCCGATGGCGATGTTCGGCACGCCGTTGGCACGCAAGGTATCCCACAACACATCGCTGCGGGCCTGCAGGGCGGTCACATCCAGACCGACGGCGTTGTGGCAGACGCCCACCGCATTCGCGCCGCAGGCTTCCACCGAGACGACCGCCGCAGGCTTGCGGGCAGCCAGCTCGGTAGCCTGGGCCGGGGCGAAGGCGATGTTCTTCGTAAAGGCGACAACGCCCATGCTCAACGGCAAGGCCTGCACAGTGTCTAAATCCTCGTAGATATGCAGCCCCACGACGGCGGCACATTTTTCAATGGCCTGCACGCTGTCGTCCGGGCAGACGATGACTGGTTTCGCACCGAAGGCCATCACCAGCGCCCGGGCCAGCAGCATGGCACTGACTGTGCCGTCCATCTCGGGCACTTTATGCGGCAGCAGCACAAACCCGGTGATAATGTACACAAGGTCGTTCTCTTTTACTGTATCGCACAGCACCTGCGCCGCGTGCATCGTCAGCGGCTCACCGGTGTAGGCGCGGCTGCCCGCGTAGAGAATACGGCAGACTCCGTAGCCGCGCGGATCCAGATTCATCAAAGCATCGAGGTTTTCGCCCACGTTGCGTTTTTCCAGTTCATCGCGGGTCATCTTGCACACCCCCCCTGTTCAGTCCACGACGGTCGTTTTGCCGGTGTAGGCGTAGTATTCGCGCAGCACCTCATCCTGGATGGCCTTGAGAGTGGCCGGGTCTTTGCCGCCCGCGGGCTTTCCGTCCACCTCACAGGCATGCAGGCAGAAGTTGGAGGACGATGTCACGATGATCTCGTCGGCGTTCATCAGATCGTCCAGCGTGAAGCACTTTTCCATGACTGTGATGCCAAGGCGGTAGCAGGCCTGGATCATGTGGGTCTTGGCGATGCCGCGCAGGATAAATTCATCGTTGGGGTGCGAATAAAATACGCCATCCTTGAGGATGGACACGTTGGAGTGAGCACACTCGGTCACGATATCGCCGCGGTGGAGCACAGTCTCCTGCACACCGATACGCTTGGCGTGCTGCGCCGCCACAACGCTGGGCAGCAGGTTCAATGTTTTGATGTTGCAGTGATAGAAACGCGTATCTTCCTCGGTGTTGAGTTTGATGGGCACGTCGGGGTCGTTCAGGTGGTTCCGGCGGATGGATACCCACAGCTTGCCGGGGAGATTTTCGGCGTAGACATGGTTGCGGGTCTCGACACCGCGCGTAACCTGCCAGTAGACGAAGTGCGTTGTACCGTCCACTTTGGCAAGCAAGTCGGTCAGCAGCTTGCCCAGTTCCTCTTTCAGCATCGGGATGTTGATATCCAATGCCTTGGCGCTGGTATAAAAGCGGTCGAGGTGGTCCTGCATCAGATACACCTTGCCGTTGGCACCGACTGTCGCGTCATACACGCCGTCGCCGAAGAAGTGTACCCGGTCATTGAAAGGAACCGTCAATTCTTCCGGCGTGCTGATTTTACCGTCATAGTATGCAAGTGCTTCCATCGTTCTTTCCTCCCTGATTTTGTTGTTTATCGCGGGCACTTTACCCCGAATTTTAATTCGATGACCCGCTTGATGACCTCGACACAGTTGTCCAGGCCAATGGCGGCGCTGTCCAGGCAGAGGTCATAGTTTTCGACCCTCTTCCACTGGCGGCCGGTGTGGTACTTATAATAGCTCTCCCGGTAGTGGTCCAGCTTATCAATGTAGTGCATCGCCTGGCTGCGGCCGATGCCCTGGCGCTTCATCTCCCGCTCGATGCGATCCTCATAGGGGGCATCAATGTAGACAGTCAGCACATTGGGCTTATCTTTCAGCACAAAGTCCGCCGCTCGGCCTACACAGACATAGCTTTCCTCGTCCAGCAATTCCCGCAGAACCTTGGCCTGATAGTTGAAGAGGTTCTGGTCGCTGATGAAGTTGCCGCTCTCCGGCGGGATGAAGCTGCCGTCGTAGACATGCTGCGATACGCGGTAGAGCAGTGTTTTCTTGGTATTCTCATCGGCGGCGGCAAAAATTTTCTCGTTGATGCCGCTGTCCTCGGCTGCCAGACGCAACAGTTTCCGGTCGTACAGGTCGATGTCAAAATCCTGTGCCAGCTTTTTGCCGATGTAACTGCCGCCGCCCGACCCGCAGGTGCGGGTGATGGCCACGGCGAAGTAGGGATAGTTCGGATACATAGTGGCCCCCTTACTGCCCCAGATAGGCTTTCTTCACGCGGGCGTCGTTCAGCAATTCCTTGGCGTTGCCCTCAATTGTAATCGTGCCGGTTTCCAGCACATAGGCGCGGTCAGAGATTGCCAACGCCATTTTCGCATTCTGTTCCACCAGCAAAATCGTAATGCCCTGCTTGTTGACTTCCCGGATAATGGCAAAAATCTCCTTGACCAGCAGCGGAGACAGGCCCATCGACGGCTCATCCATCAAAATCATCTTGGGTCTGCCCATCAGGGCGCGGCCAACGGCCAGCATCTGCTGCTCGCCGCCGGAGAGCGTACCCGCCAGCTGGCGTTTGCGCTCTTTTAAGCGGGGGAACCGCTCGTAGACATCGGCCATCGTTTTCGCCATGTCGGTTGGGTCGGTGAACGCCCCCATCTCAAGATTTTCTTCCACCGTCATCTGGGGAAAAATGTGCCGTCCTTCCGGCACATGCGCCAATTTCATCGTAATAATTTTGCTGGGCTCGGTTTTGCGCAGGTCGTGCCCGTCAAAGGTGATGGAGCCGCCAGCCGCTTTTTCCAGCCCGGTAATCGTGCGCAGGGTCGTGGTTTTGCCCGCGCCGTTTGCGCCAATCAGGGAAACGATCTCGCCGTCCTTCACCGTCATGGACACCCCGTTCAGCGCATGAACTGCGCCGTAGTTGACGTGCAGGTCCTTGATTTCAAGCATCGGCGGCCTCCTTCGCTTCGTCCTTGCCCAGATACGCCTCAATGACGTGCGGGTCGTTGGCAATCTGCTCCGGCGTACCGGAGGCGATCGTCGTACCGAAATCCAACACCTGGATACGCTCGCAGATCTTCATGACAAGGCTCATATCGTGCTCGATGAGCAGGACGGACACTTTAAATTCATTGCGGATATAGTTGATGATTTCCAGCAGTTCCTCGGTCTCGGTGGGGTTCATACCCGCCGCCGGTTCGTCAAGGAGCAGCAGTTTCATATCGGTGGCCAGTGCACGGGCAATTTCCAGGCGGCGCTGCTCACCGTAGGGCAGGTTGTCGGCCTCCAAGTCCTCCTTGCCGGAAAGGTGAACAACTTCTAGCAGCTCTTTGGCGCGGGCGGTGACTTCTGCCTCCTGCTGCCAGTATTTCTTGGTGCGGAAGATAGCATCCGCTATACCGTAGGTCGTGTGGGCCTGCATAGCGGTCTTGACGTTCTCTATGACCGACATTTTTTTGAACAGACGGATGTTCTGGAACGTCCGGGCAATGCCCGCGTGGACGATTTGATGTGTCTTTTTGCCGTTCATCCGCTCTCCGCAGAGGTAGAACGAGCCCTCGGTCGGCTTGTAAACGCCGGTAATCAGGTTAAAGACCGTTGTTTTGCCTGCGCCGTTGGGGCCGATGAGGCCGACCAGTTCGGACTCGCCGATCTCCATGTTGAAGTCATCCACAGCTTTCAGGCCGCCGAACTGGATGCCCAGATGCTGGGCTTTCAATACGGGTGCTGCCATATTGCTCACGCTCCTTTCTTGGCTTTCGCCTTGGGATGGGCCAAGCGGCCCATCAGGCGGGTCAGGCTGAACTCCCACCGGCCGAAGATGCCGCCCGGGCGGAACAGCATGACCAGCACCAGCACGACCGAGTAGGCCAGCATACGGTAGGTGGAGAAGTCGCGCATCAACTCCGGCAGGCTGGACAGGAACGCCGCGCCGATAATGGAGCCGGTCAGCGAGCCGGTGCCGCCGATAATGACCTCGGAAAGCAGCTCGGCCGAATAGTTGAAGTTGAAGTTGGTGGGAATCATGGCGGTCATGTAGTGGGCGTAAACACCGCCGCCAATGCCTGCAAAGAACGCGGAGACCGCGAAGGTCAGCACCTTGTAATAGGTCACGTTGATGCCGGAGGCCGACGCCGCGATGTAATCCTCGCGGATAGCCTGTACCATACGGCCAAAGCGGCTGCGCACAAACAGGAACATGATGGTCACGCAGACGACCATGATCCAGAACGCGCGGTCAAACGTCGAAAGTTTGAGGATACCGCTCATCGTCTTGCCACCCCCGGTGATGGAAAAGTTGCAGAAACACACGCGGATGATTTCGGCAAAGGCCATGGTGACAATAGCCAGATAGTCGCCCCGCAGCCGCAGCGCCGGGATGCCGACCGCAACGCCCATAAGCCCCGCAGCCAGGCCGCCCGCCAGAATGGCGACAAGCAGCAGCCCTAAATCAGAAAGCCCATGCCCGGCCAGTGCGCCGGAGACGATGGCGGAGACATATGTGCCCACCGAGACAAAGCCCGCGTGGCCCATGGAAAACTCACCCATAAAGCCAACGACCAGGTTCAGCGATGTGACCATGATGATGGTATAGCAGGCGGTGGTACAAATGCCCTGGATGTAGGTCGTGCTTTTGCCAAAAGCATTGAAGGTAAAGGTCAGCGTGATGGCCGCATATAGCAGTGCGACACCGACCAGATTCAGCCCATAGGAGGCCAGCCGTCGTTTCGTCATCTTGTTCACGCTCCTTTACACTTTTTCGCCGACATTCTTGCCCAGAATACCGGAAGGCTTGACCAGCAGGATCACGATCAGGGTGCCGTAGGTCACGGCCTCGTACCAGCCGGGGGCAAACAGCTTGACGAAGATTTCGATAAGACCAATCAGAATACCGCCCAGCATCGCACCGGGGATGATGCCGATGCCGCCGAGCACGGCAGCGATAAACGCCTTCATGCCCATCATCGAGCCCATGTCATTCGTAACACGGGGGTAGGTTGCACAGTACATCAGCGCGGCCACAGCAGCCAGACCGGAGCCGATGGCAAAGGTCGTCGTGATGATTTTGTTGACATTGATGCCCACCAAAGTGGACGCATCCTTGTCCTGCGGCACAGCACGCATCGCCTTGCCGAGTTTCGTTTTCTTGACAAAGAGCTGCAAAGCAATCATCATGCCCAGCCCGATAGCAATGGTCAGCAGCACATTCAGCGGCAGCGCCACACCGCCCACGGTGACGGTCGGCAGGCTGAAGATAGCCTGCACATTGTGCGGCTTGGCACCGAACAGCACCATGGCCAGGTTCTCAAGGAAGATGCTCATTGCCAGCGCCGTGATCAGTGCCGACATCGGCCCGGCCTTGCGCACGGGGCGGTAGGCGAACGTTTCCACCAGCACGCCCACGACCGCGCAGACAGCGATGGCGACAATGACCGCCAGCCAGGCCGGCATACCTGCGTTGACCATCAGCGGGATTGTGTAGAACAGCGTGTATGCGCCAATCATGATAAAATCACCATGCGCGAAGTTGATCATACGGATGATGCCATAGACCATTGTGTAGCCAAGGGCAATCAGTGCGTAAATCGCGCCCTGGTTCAATCCATTGATCAGGCTTTGGAAAAACAATGAGAAGCTCATTTGTGGTCCATTCCCCTTTCCTACGGTGTTTCAAAAAAGAAATGTACACGGCAGGCGTTCCTTGCGGGTTGCAGCACCACCGTGTACATCTCCCATCCGTCTTTGGACTTTACTTTTTATTCAGCCTTGGAAACGACCTTGCCGTCAGAGCCGAGCGTTTCCGTCCACTTGACTGCGCCGTCCACATAGGTGTTGATGGCAATGCTCTTGATAGCGTCGCCGTTCTCGTCCAGCGTGATGTCGCCGCCGACACCGGTAAAGCTCATGCCGGTCATGCCCTTGACAAGGCTGGCCGTGTCGGTGCCGCCTGCATTCTCAGCGGCCTGCACCAGCATGTACATAGCGTCATAATACAGCGCTGCACAGGCGTTCAGGCTTTCGGTGCCGTACTTTTCCGTGTACTTCTGCACGAAGTTCTGGACAGCCGGGGCTGTATCCTCGCTGGAGTAGTGGTTCGTGAAGTAGCAATCCTCAAACTGTGCGGCAAGGCCGGTGATGTCGCAGCCATCCCAGGCATCGCCGCCCATGATCGCGCCGGTAAAGCCTGCGTTGCGTGCCGCGCTAACAAACAGCGGGACCGTATCCAGGAAGCAGGGGTAGTACAGCAGCTCCGCGCCGCTGGCAACCGCCTGTGCCGCCTGCGAGGAGAAGTCGGTATCGGTGGACATGCACTCGCCGGTGTAGGCGACCTCGATGCCGTTGGCCTCGCAGTTTTCAATAAAGGCATCCTTCAGACCGTTGGAGTAGTCATCGTCCTTGGCGTAGATGACCGCGGCCTTGGTAAAGCCCTTGTCCTTGGCGAACAGCGCTGCCATCTTGCCCTGATACGGATCAATGAAGCAGTTGCGGAAAATCGTAGAGCCCTTCAGGGTGACATCAGCGTTGGTTGCACCGGTCGCCAGCAGCAGCATACCGTCCTTGGAGGCCTGCTCTGCCATGGGCAGTGTGACAGAAGAGAAGAAGCTTCCGACGATGGCCTCCGGCGAATCCGCCATGACCTTGTTGTAGGCGTTCATGGCCTGCTTGGCGTCCTTGGCATCGTCTGCGACCTTGCCGCCGTTGACGATTTCGATCTTGTAGCCGGAGTCCCCGGCGTTGATTTCCTCGACAGCCATATCAATGGCATTTTGAGCGCCCTCACCGTAGATGGCGGAGCCGCCGGTCATCGAGCAGACAACACCAACGCGAATGATATTATCCTCGCCGCCGTCGGATGCCGCAGCAGCAGTGCTGGTGGTTGTCTCACTGGATGCGGCCCCGCCCTGCTGGGCACTGGACCCGCAGCCTGCCAGTAGGCTCGCGGACATAGCGGCTGCAACGGTAAGTGCAAGAACTCGATTACGCTTTTTCATGGTGTACCCCCTCTTTCTGGATGTTTGCCATTTTACAATAGTCCCTCTTTCACCCAAAACAAAAGGCGCACGGCACCGCAAATCCGGTGCTGCACGTCTTTGTGCGAATACGAAAAGGGCCGCGGCTTTTGCAAGTCCGCGACCCCTTTGTCCCGTTCGTGTTCTGTGATGATGCTGTTATTATAGCAGACTGCTCAAAAAACGCAAGTCTATTTTGGTAGTTCCTTCAAAATCATTGTGTATAGGGCTTTTGGGCCGAAGATTGCAAAGCTTTCTCTGTATCTGGCAGAAGATTGTTAATTGTGGCGCGTACATCTGTGTTTTACGCGCGGGCAGTTGTTCGTTACTTATAGGATAGGGATCCATGTACTGATCAAACCGGCCGGGGTTCAGCGAAAGCGGGTTCTCGCTCAGGATGCCGCCAAAGCCTTTTTTGAACAGCACATCCTGATAGTCGGGCATGACCTCCCCCACCGCCTGCCGCCATTTTGAGTCGCTGTCAATGACGCCGGTGTCGACACCGATGTGCCGCGTTTCAGCAGGCAGCCGCGCAAGGAATGCTTCTTCCAGCGACTTGCCTTTCCAGTAAGGGAAGATTTTTTCCCGCACAAAACGGCGCTGGTCGTCCGTCATGATATAAGGGTCCTGCGGGCGGGTGGCAAAGTGGTCCATCTCGCGGTCGACCCATTGCCACGAAAATTCTGGCGTCAGGATACCGCACTTGCGGTATTCGCCGATGGCCCCGACGATGAGTTTCCCCTCAAAAATATGCACCCCCAGCCCGGCGCAGCAGTCATAAAACGCCTGTGCGCTGCGGATGCAGGCGGGCTTTCCCTCGCTCGTTTTATAGGATTCCGTCCAGAGCGCGGCACGTTCACAGGAAATCTGCGGCTTTGCAATCACATAGTTTTGTCGTATCTTTTCAATTCGTGCGGTAAGCATATTTCATTCCTTCCATTCGGCCAATGCCGATTGAGGATACAGTAACACGCCTATTTGTACCGCGTCAACGGCCTTCGGAATTTAGCGCAAAATACAAAAGATTCTTATGAATTTTGTACGTAATGCCGGAAAATTGAAAGGCTTTGCCCAACAGAATCGGGCAAAGCCTTTCGCGTTTCTTCTATTTTTTCTCTTTTTGCCCCAGCCGATATTTGAAATCGCTATATCCAAACGTCACGATTTCCCGCGCTGTGCCGTCAGGTTTGCGGGCATAGATGCCGGGCAACGGCATACCGTTGAAGGTGTTGTTCTTGCAGGTCGTATAAATCGCCATATCACCGAATACCAGCAAATCTCCCACTTCGGGTACAGCGTCAAAGCCGTAATCGCCGATGACGTCCCCGGCCAGGCAGGTCGGCCCGGCCAAGCGCACGGTACAGGGCTTCTCGCCGGGTTTGCCCGCCCCCAGCAACGGCGGGCGGTAGGGCATCTCGATGACGTCCGGCATATGGCAGGCGGCGCTGGCGTCCAAAATCGCAATCGTCGTATCGCCGTTTTTCACCACATCCAGCACACGGGTCAAGAGATACCCCGCGTTCAGGGCGCAGGCTTCGCCGGGTTCGAGATAGACCGTCACGCCCCAATCGTGCTGGGCGCGACGGATGCAGCGTTTCAGTGTGGCCATGTCGTAGCCGGGGCGGGTGATGTGATGCCCGCCGCCAAAGTTCAGCCACTTTATTTTGGGCAGCAAATCGCCGAATTTCTCCGCTACTGCGTCCAGCGTCACGGCCAGCGCGTCAGCGTCCTGCTCACATAAGGTGTGGAAATGCAGACCATCCAACAGCTGCGGCAGCGCTGGGTTCGCCGCCACCGCGGCATCCCACTGGGCGCGGGTCGTGCCCAGGCGGCTGCCGGGGGCACAGGGGTCGTAAATCGCGTGGCCGTCCTGGGTCGAGCACTCGGGGTTGATGCGCAGCCCCACGCTCTTCCCTGCCGCCTTGGCCGCAGGTCCGAACTTTGCCAGCTGTGCCGGTGAGTTGAACACGATATGGTCGGCGTACCGCAGCAGCTCGTTCATCTCGTCCGCGCGGTAGGCTGCACAGAAAACATGCACTTCCCTATCGGGCATTTCCTCCGCACCCAGCCGCGCCTCAAACAGGCCGCTGGCCTCGGTGCCCGCCAGGTGCGGTGCCAACAGCGGATACAAATCGTAGTTGCTGAACGCCTTTTGCGCCAACAGTACCCTGCACCCGGTGCGCCGGGAAAGACTGCCCAGAATCTCCGCGTTACGGGTCAGGGCGGCTTCGTCCAGCAGGTAGCAGGGCGTGGGCAGAGCGGCAAATTCCGGTGGCACTGTGCCGCCGATGGCCGCAAACGGCGGCCGTGCATCGTACAGTGCCATCAGTCCACCAGAACCGGGTCATGGTTCTCGCTGCGGGGCAGGCCGTACTTGTCCAGTGCATCGAGGAATGGATCGGGGTTGAACTCCTCGACCGTGTAGACGCCCGGCTTGACCCACTCGCCGGTCAGCATCATCAGGGCGCCGCACATGGCAGGCACACCGGTCGTGTAGCTGATAGCCTGGCTACCGACCTCGCGGTAGCACTCCTGATGGTCGCAGATATTATAGATGTAGTAGGTCTTGTCCTTGCCGTCCTTTTTGCCGGTGAAGATGCAGCCGATGTTCGTCTTGCCCTTGGTGCGGGGGCCGAGGCTGGCGGGGTCGGGCAGCAGCGCCTTCAGGAACTGAATCGGTACGATCTCCTGACCGTTGTAGTTGATGGGCGTGGTGGAGAGCATACCCACGTCCTCCAGGCAGCGCATATGGTCAAGGTAGCTCTGGCCGAAGGTCATGAAGAAGCGGATGCGCTTGACATCGGGCAGATTCTTACCCAAGGACTCAATTTCCTCGTGATGCAGCAGGTACATATCCTTCTGGCCGACCTGATCAAAGTTGTACTCGCGCTTGATGCTCATGGGTGGGATCTCGACCCACTTGCCGTTCTCCATGTAGCTGCCGGGGGCAGAGACCTCGCGCAGGTTGATCTCGGGGTTGAAGTTGGTGGCAAAGGCGTAGCCGTGGTCACCGCCGTTGCAGTCCAGAATGTCGATCGTGTCAATGGAATCGAATTCATGCTTGGCAGCGTAGGCGCAGTAGGCCTGGGTCACACCCGGGTCAAAGCCGCAGCCCAGCAGGGCGGTCAGGCCGGCGTCCTCAAACTTTTTCTTGTAGGCCCACTGCCAGCTGTAGTCAAAGTAGGCGGAGAAGCCGGCCTCCTTGCAGCGCTTCTCATAGATGGCGCGCCATTCCGGGTCATCGGTGTTTTCCGGCTCGTAGTTGGCGGTGTCCATGTAGTTGACGCCGCAGGCAAGGCAGGCGTCCATGATGGTGAGGTCCTGATACGGCAGGGCAATGTTCATGACAAGGTCGGGTTTATAGCTGTTGATGAGGTCACACAGCTGCTGCACATCGTCGGCATCGACCTGTGCGGTGGTGATTTTGGTTTTGGTGTTGGGGGTCAGCTTGGCAGCCAGCGCGTCGCACTTGGACTTCGTGCGGCTGGCAATGCACAGTTCGGTGAAAACATCGCTGACTTGGCAGCACTTGGAGATGGCGACGCTTGCCACGCCGCCGCAGCCGATAACAAGAACTTTGCTCATGATGGAACTCCTTTATGTTTGAATTTATAATAGATTTTTACTTTTCCAACGCCAGCAGCAACTCTCTTAACACCTTGCAGGCTGTGGCGGTGGAAACACCGCTCTGGTCAAGCATGGGGGCCAGTTCGTTGACGTCCGCGCCAACGATGTTCGCCTTCGTCACGGTGCGAATGGCCCCAAGCAGCTGCAAAAAGCTGACGCCGCCCGCTTCGGGCGTGCCTGTGCCGGGGAAGGCCGACGGGTCAAGGCAGTCCAAATCAATTGTCAGATAGACCGGCACATCGGCCTGGCGCAGCCAGTCGGTCAACTCGGCCAGCCCGGTGAAGTCGAACTTGTGCATATCGGTGTGCCGTGCGGCAAACTGAAACTCTTCCCTATCGCCGCTGCGGATGCAGAACTGGTGGATGCGCCCGTCGCCAATCAAATCGTGGCAGCGGCGCAGCACGCAGGCGTGGCTGAGCTGTGCGCCGAGGTAATCGTCCCGCAGATCGGCGTGGGCGTCAAAATGCACAATGTGCAGATCCGGGTACTTGCGCACTGCCGCACGCACCGCACCCAAGGTGACAAGATGTTCCCCGCCCAGCAGCAGCGGCAGCTTGCCGTCGCGCAAAATCTCCGCCGCGCGGGATTCAATATCCACGAGTGCGCTCTCCGACGAACCGAAGCACAACTCCAAGTCGCCGCTGTCAAACACATTGCCGTCTGTCAGATCCTTGTCCTGATAGGGGCTGTACGTTTCCAGGCCATAGCTTTCGTGCCGCATGGCCGCGGGGCCAAAGCGTGCGCCGGGGCGGTAGCTGGTGGTAGAGTCAAACGGCGCACCGTATAAAACAATGCTGGCCGTGCGGTAGCTGCTGTCGCAGCCGATGAAATTTTCTACATTGCGATGCAGCATTAACGCACCTCCACTTCCCGCAGCATTTCTTCCAGAAAGGCGGGTAGATAAAATGCCCCGACGTGCAGCCGAGAGGTGTAATAGCGGGTGCGCATGTTCAGCGCGTTCCACGCGGCGGCGTCCATATCATTGATGGGATGATATTTTTTGCTGGCAAAACCGAACAGCCAGTACCCCGCCGCAAAGGTCGGGATGTGCGCCTGATACACCTTGCTGATGGGAAAGGTGCTGGCAATGCGCTGGTGGCTGCGCTGCATGGCGGTGGCATCCTCGGCATAGAATGGGCTGCCCTGCTGGTTGACCATGATGCCGTCCGCCCGCAGAGCGTTATAGCAGCTGCCGTAAAATTCGCGGGTGAACAGCCCCTCCGATGGGCCGAACGGGTCAGAGGAATCCACGATAATCAAGTCGTACTCGTCCTCGCACTTGCGGATGAATTTCAGCGCGTTCTCGTAGTAGATGTGTACGCGGCGGTCGTCCATGCGGCAGGCGTTGCCGGGCAGATAGGCACGGCAGGCCTCGATGACCTGGGGGTCCATCTCGACAAGGTCGATGCTCTCGACGCGGTCATAGCGGGTCAGCTCCCGCACTACGCCGCCGTCACCCGCGCCGATGACAAGAATGTCCTTGGCGTTTTTGTGCACCGACATCGGCACATGGGTGATCATCTCGTCGTAGATGAACTCGTCGCGCTCGGTCAGCATGACGTTACCGTCCAGCGTCAGCACGCGGCCAAACTCCGGCGTTTCAAAAATATCGATGCGTTGATAATCGCTCTGCTTGGAGTAAAGCTGGCGGTTGACCCGGATGCTGTGCTTGACATCGGGGGTGTGAAATTCCGAAAACCACATTTCCATTGTAAAACCTCCCTGTCAGGCCAGCACGTTCAGGCGCAGAATGTCGGGGTCTTCCGGCCCGGTCATGCTGCAGCCCTTGGCCTTGGCGTACTCGATATAATCCAAAATTTCGGCGGTGATGCGCTCCCCCGGTGCCAGAATCGGAATGCCGGGCGGGTAGCACATAACGAACTCGCTGCAGACCATACCCTCGGTCTCGCGCAGGGGCAGGCTCTTTTTGGGGGCGTAAAATGCTTCCTGCGGGCTGGCGGCGACCTCGGGGTCGATGTATTCTTGGCTCAAAAGACCCGCGCCGTCGGTGTGGTAGCGGCGCTTGATTTCAGCCAGCGCACTGACAAGACGCTCGACTTCCTGCGGGCGGTCACCGATGGAGAGATAGGCAAGGATGTTGCCGATATCGCCGAATTCGATCTGAATGTCGTACTCGTCCCGCAGGATGTCGTAGACCTCGATGCCCGCCAGGCCGATATCCAGCGTGTGTACGCTGAGTTTTGTCGTATCAAAATCAAAAACGGAGTTGCCGTTGCAAAGCTCCTTGCCAAAGGCGTAGTACCCGCCCACAGCGTTGATCTCCTCACGGGCGTACTCGGCCATGTCGGCGACTTGGTGGAACACCTGCCGCCCGCGCAGCGCCAAGTTGCGGCGGGAAATATCAAGGCTCGACATCAGCAGGTAGCTGCCGGAGGTCGTCTGGGTCAGGTTGATGATCTGCCGCACATAGCCCGCGTGGACGTTGGGGCCAATCAGCAGCAGGCTTGACTGGGTCAAGCTGCCGCCGCTCTTGTGCATCGAGACCGACGCCATATCCGCGCCCGCCGCCATAGCGGAAACCGGCAGCCCGCCGCCAAAGTAAAAGTGCGTGCCGTGGGCTTCGTCCGCCAGGCAGAGCATCCCGGCATCGTGGGCCATCCGCACAATGGCGCGTAAATCGCTGCAAATGCCGTAGTAGGTGGGGTTGTTCACCAGCACGGCCACAGCGTTGGGGTGCTCGGCAATGGCCTTGGCCACCTGCTCTCGCTTCATGCCCAAGCTGATGCCCAGGCGGTTGTCGACCTCCGGGTTGACGTAGACCGGCACCGCGCCGCAGAGCACCAGTGCGTTCAGCACACTGCGGTGGACGTTGCGCGGCAGGATGATTTCATCCCCGCGCTTGCAGGCCGTCAACACCATGCTCTGTACCGAACTCGTCGTGCCGCCCACCATCAGAAACGCGTGAGCCGCGCCGAACGCATCGGCGGCCAACTCCTCGGCTTCGCGGATGACCGAAACCGGGTGGCAAAGATTGTCCAGCGGCTTCATGCTGTTGACATCCACGCCGACGCACTGCTGGCCCAAAAAGGCGGTCAGCTCCGGGTTGCCGCGGCCGCGCTTGTGGCCCGGCACATCAAAGGGCACAACGCGCATCCGGCGGAAGTTTTCAAGCGCTTCATGGATAGGGGCGCGGCGCTGGTCCAGTCGGATGCGCTTTGCTTCTCCGTTCATTTTTACCTCCGTTCGCGGTCCCTTTACAAAACAAAAAACGCAGGCCATGCACAGATGTGCAGACTTGCGTTTAAATTCAGCATATTTGGGCGCAGACCGAATCTCCCGGCGCTGCACCGTGAGATTTTCCTGCGTGATTCAAAAAGGCTGAGCGTGTCAGAGTCTATATAGCAATCTTACTTTTACTACTCTTTATTGACCGTTTCACAAGTCTGCACGCCAAAACGTGCAATTTCATGGTTGTAAAGGAACCAACTTATAAAATTTGAGCTTTTAACTCAATCAATAAGGCAACCTAAATTGCCGATCGGCAGTGGACCCGGCTGTCCGTATGGCCATAGGCCGGAAGACCGACACATCAAATGTCTGTATCCCGGCCCGCCCCTGTCGGGCGGTCCGTAGGTAAATTGCTTTGAAAAACTCTTACAAACTCGATTCGTCTTTCAAAATCGAGACACAGTATAACATGATATAATTGCTGTGTCAATATTTTGACGCAAAAATATTTTTTGCGAGAATACCGGGGCAGGGTTTTGCTTTACCCGGATTTCCCGCGTTGCGCTGACCTCCATTCCTGCGGGGTCATGTCATAGTCAAACAGACATTCCACCCGTGCGACGGCCGATGGAGTTCAAATCACTGCCGTTGTAACGCAGTAATTTTGCCAGCTTGCTGTGGGGGAACCGCCTGTCCGTGTTCCTGTTCACTGTCATGCATAGATACGCGCCCTTCTCTGTCAGGGGGCTTTCATCTGCCTCTTTTGCCTTGATGCTGAACCGCCGCGATTCCGACATCGTGACGTACTCCCCCATTGCCATGCAGCTGCTGTTGAGTTTGGCAACGATCCGTCCTTTCAACCGCTGCATTTCTGCATCTAGCGTTTTGACCCGCGTTTCTACCAGCTGCTTTTGCTCCTGTAAGCGGAGGTATCGCAGCACGGTGGCTGATAAGTCGTTGTCGAGCTGAATAGTGGGAATGGTTTTGCCGATGGCACCTATATAAAATGTATTTCTCAAAGCCGATTGGCTCTGAAACAAAATAAAAAGCGAGAATAATCGCAGGCCATGCCTGATGTTCACGGCAAACCCTGAACTGCGATCATTCTTGCTATGGTTGGATGTTTTCACCCGGTATAAAAAGAAAAGTGCCGGCAGCGTCCACCCAGAACGGGCAGAACAAGACTATTGGCACGAATTACAAACTTAAACAACGTGTGCACAAGACACAAAAATCATTTACGGGTGGAATATAGCATATTTTTGTTTGCACTGTCAATCATGGGCACTTTTTAGCTCAATCAATTTTCTATTTTTGATTTTAATTCTAAAGTTTATGTTGCTATACCATAATTTTTCATTTTGTGTAAGGATTTCATTTCAGCATACTCAATCATGCCAACAATCTCTATTCGTCCATGCACCCAAACAATCATTTCAGACTTCTGGTAGTTTATCATTTTGTATATATCCTTCATTTTATACTATCTGTATATATTCTCGTATAGCTCAATTTGCTTTTTCTCTTTTTTTGCGCGAAACAATCTTCTTTATAATTTGCTTTTTTTACTTGTTTCATCCTCATTTTATACCTATCAACGTTTATTTTGTTTTTTTTACTCTCGTGTGAAGAAAACTACTGTTTCTGGTATGGCGCTTTTATTCCATCAAAGGCCATCTCTACAATAACAAACGCCGTAATGGCCCTTACAATCATACAATAGATTCTTTCGCACAAAAATCAGTTTCTTTTTCCCAGCGTTTTCCTACCACAGTGCCCCCACTCTCGGTTTTTCTTTTGCAAAAGAAGTTTTTTTCGCGCAAAAAATCTCCGGCGCTTCTATTCATCATTTACAAAGGCTTCTGCTTTTCGAACAAAAGGAGCTCCTTTCGTACAAAATCGCGGTTTTCTTTTTGTTCTTCTCTGCCTTTTGAAACACACCGGATATACAGTCACCTTCTACAAACGAAGTTTCTTTCACGCAAAAAATCATTGAAATCGCTTGGCGTTCTCTTCATCCCCTTCTCCCCTTCTTCACCGTAAAAGAAGATTTCTTCGCGCAAAATTCCCTGCACATTCCGCACTCTTCCCCTCCTCTATTTTATGGTCCTAAATATAGCAAGAATAGATTCTTTCGCGCAAAAAAGTAACAAGCCTCACAAAAAGAAGCTTTTTTCTGCAGCAAGTGAAGATTCTTTCAGGCAAAAATAGCGAAAGGATCTATTTTCCCGCATGAAAAAAACTGTTTTCTCAGGTGAAAGAATCTTTTTTATCCGACGAAAGAAACTGCTTCGTCCCATGAAAAAAACTGTTTTTCTACATATATAAATAAAAGTAAAAAATAAAAGATAAATCTGTAACTAGAAAAAAACGATTTGATTTTAAAACTCAAATTATTGACACCTAAATGAAAGAAGCGTATTATTATAACTATATTTGTGGAAGTATACCTATAAACCGTTGTTTTCAAGCAGTGCTCGTAATACAGTACGATACAACGGCAATAAACTATTTCGCGGAAAGGAATAGGGCTGTACATTCTGAAATTCCGCTGCTGCCCTTTTAGTAACATGAAGAAAAACAGCGACAATATCAAAGATAACGATACTATCGAGGCCATCGTTGGGGAAGTTCTCACGGAACAAGAGGCGGAAGAGAAAAAAGCTGCCATCGCCAAGAGAAACGACAGAAACTTGATCTTTGGTTCCTATATTACGAAGAGCAATGACTTGATACAAAAGACAAAGTACTCCCTCCCCCGCAATGAGCAAAAGATTCTTTTTATGCTTTTGTCCAAAATCGATCAAAAAAGGGATACGGATGCCTCTAAGTACTATACAATTACTTTCAGTGAGTTCTCGAAGCTGACGGGCGTGAACGCGATGGACTCCAGCTATATAAAGTATCTGCAGGAAACTGTAAACAGTCTGGCCAGCAGATTCTTTTGGGTACCGAATCCAAACGGGACGGGATACAACCAAATGGCGTGGATACTACCAACGGTTGAGGTGAACACCAAAGACAAGACCATAAAAATGCAGTTTCACCCCAAGCTCTGGAAAGATATTGCACAACTTACCAGTAACTACACATCGTATTCAATCGAATATTTGCTCATGATGCAATCCACGTATTCGATGCGTGTGTACGAAATCATACTATCGTATGACAATGGGGATCGGGATTACGGCTACAACAATGGGCTGGTGTTTGAGCCTGTTACAGAAAAAATACTGAGCAAATTTCCTGAAAAGCGTGAAGAGTTAAAAGGATTCAAATACAAGAGATTCGAGACGGATGAATTTAAAAGCATCCTCTCTGTTCCTCCACTGGATGAACAGAACCGAAGCAAAAGCAAGAAAAAGGACGATCCTGAACCAAAATATAGCCGCGAGAGAACGCTGGCTGAAAAGTATCCCACATTTACAGCGTTTGAAAATAATGTCTTAAAAATAGTCAAAAAAGAAATCAATGAACTAACGGATTTGTGGTTTGACTATGTTCCGGTAAGAATAAAGGGAGAGCGGAAGTACAAGTATCTCTATATTTTTATTAAGTATAAGACGAAAGAAGAAATGCGCAAAGTTCGGGCTTTCCACGACAGCAAGGACCCGGATTTGGAGGTGCCTAGAAGACCGAGACGGCGCAATAAGATGGCGGAAAGTCAGGCAACGCCGGAGATGCTTTCTGCGCCGATTCCTGATTCTATTCTTGATATGACCTTCCGTAATGCGCGAAATATTATCAGAGCAAAAGCAGAATATAGAGAGTTGGAAAAGCTGCTATCAGCAGAAGAAAGAAATATCCTTGAAGATATCTTCACTTACACATCAAAGATTTTGACAAACCAGAAAAAGCGGGAACAGGCAGAGGAAACGCTTGAGGCGTTGAACCGAATCATAAAAGATAATAACGGATTGAAAACATGGACTCTTGGAATGTGCAGTAAGTTCAAGACTATGTTTGCATCGTCTACAGAACGAAAATCGGCACAATATTATAGAACAGTGGTTTACAATGAAATTGCTGAAAACACGGCAGTGACGATTGAAAATGGAAAGCAATGGCTGAATTGGAATGGAACGAAAAAGACGTTCAAGTTGGATATGTTTGATGAAGGCGATTAAATAAGAGTAATTGTCAAAAATCAATATCAGAATGAGCAGATAGGGCAGACCTTATTTTCCAGATGAGGGCTGCCCTATCTGTTTGCCAAGAGCAACATGAATTTTAGAATTATGAAGAAAATAGAGATACGTTTTGAATGGTGAACACAAATAGCGCAGCAAAGCACACGGACAAATATAGCAACATGAACTTTAGAAATGCGATATGAAGAAGGAGTACGGTAAGAAGAAAATACAGGCTTGATTATCTGACAAAAGCGGTTGACAAAAAGATTGAACATGATATAATAAAACTACAAACAGCAACATGAACTTTAGAATCTAATGACACATACCATTATATCTTACGGGGGATATTTTAGATGGCAACGACGATTACAGTAGCAATTGAGAAGGGCGGCTGCGGAAAGACGACCACGGTACTAAATTTGGCTGATTTGGCTGGTAATGAGGCAAGAGTACTGTGCATTGATACAGACCCGCAGGGTAATTTGACCTATAGTCTGGAAGGCACACGCATAACAGATGAAGAATTTACAGGACACGCCCTGTACGATCTTTATAATGACTTTGAGAAAGTTCATGCCGGTGAAAAATCTGTGCGGGACTATGTCGTTGAAACAAACTTAGATAATGTGGATTTGATTCCGGCAAGTCTGGAAACACCAAAAATCAATACAAAAGCAAAAGAACTGATTGATGCAATGAAACAAGGTAAAATGGATAGCGTGGAGAACCTGGAATACGAAACGCAAATCCTTAAATATTTCGTAAGCCTTGTGCAGGATGATTACGATTACATATTTATCGATACGCAGCCTAGCAGGGATAGTTTGCTGGTTACCAGCTCGCTGCTGGCCGCGGATTACATTTTGATACCTGCCAAAAGTGGCAGCTACGCGGTGGATTCGGCGTTCCGCACCTATACATACTGTAACCAGCTGCGGGAGCAGGGGATTGCGGCACAAAAAGGTGTTGGCCTGATTCAGACAATGGTTCAACAGAGTCAGGCATTCAATATTACGAGGGAAAATTATCTTCGCGTTTTAGGAAATGCGGTTTTCCGTGCGCAGATTCGTTTTGGTAAAGCGGTCGAAGCAAGCGAAATGGCCGGTATGCCGGTTGTCGAATATGCAAAGACGCAGCCCACCGCAAAGTCTTATGTTGCTGCGTGGAAAGAATTGAAGCAAATCTTGGCGGAAAGCGAGGAAAAGTAAAATGGCTATGAAAACGGCTCCCAAAAGAAAACTCGTGTCTATGGATGCCCCCTCGCGAGAAGCTGTGCGAAAAGGAAACGACAATGATGCTGCAGGAAAGACCGGCTTGCTGGAAAATGGTGTTGATTCCAAAATTATGGACATCTGCATTGATGATATCCGCTTGAACCCCGATAATGCAATCTTTGTTGAAAATGACACGGAAGAGGATATTAACAACCTGGCCTATGATATTGAAAAGAATGGCTTGCTGCACAATCTCGTGGTCTTTGAAGTAATGGAAAAAAATGCCGAGGGTAGGGGAGAAAAGCGAGCCTATATGCTCCTTTCCGGCGAACGCAGATATAAGGCCATCAAGAAGCTGTATGAAAGAGGAAAGTTTACCTATAAAACAATTAAGGGCTGCCGTGTTATCACAACGCGGATGAATGAAACTCAGAAAAAAGCTCTTCTTTACAGTGCCAATCTGCAAGTGCGTGGAGGTTTTTCCGACGAAAGCATCCGCCGAAAAGTAGTAGGGGAGTTTGTTAAATGTTTACAGCAAGCACCCTATAATATGACGGAGGCAGAAGCTAAGCGTTTTACGAAAGAAATTGCGCCCGATAAAACCAAGACCTTGAATAAAGATCTGCGCATCGAAAACGATTTAAATAGAGATTTACTCCAAATGCTTGACCAGAGGCTGCTGGGGCGCAGTGAATGCGAAATTTATGTTCGCTTTACACCAGAGCAACAGCAGAAAATTTCGGAACAGTATAAAAAGTTGTTGACAATCGACTGCCATGGCGAGGAAAGAGCCAATACGCCGAAATCGCACTTGGAAGAAAAACGCGATGACATCCATAATGCCTTCCTAGAAGATTTGAAAGATTCGCTTCTGGAAAAATATATGCGTGATACGGATGCAAAAATTGATGCGGCCTGCGCAAAGTTTGAAAAAGGCTACGCAGAGCTGTTGGCTATGAGCGAAGCCTATGAGGCGGCCTTAATCTCCGGCAATGAGGCTGTTGCCGAAATAAAAAAAGAGGAAACTCTGAAACGGAAAGAAACCAACGCAAGTGCAGAGGGAAAGACTTTTGTACAGAAGAATGTGAAAGCAGTAGCAGAAAAAATCGGCCGCAAAATCGAAAGCCGCAGCTACCAAAAGGGGCTGAAAGATATGACGCGAGAGGCTCGTCTGCAGGATATTGAAGCGCTGGATGATCTGATTGAAAAAGCAACCAGACTGCGCCAGATGATTGAAGAACAGCATTAAGAGCGGTAAAAACCAAGTATTATGAAAGATGAAAAAGTAAAAATCAATATGCGGGTGGGCCAACGCTTGAGGGAGGTCTTGGAAGGCCGCGCGGCTGTGGAAGATATTCGTGTCGGAACCCTTACCAACCGCTTGCTTCAAGAGGAACTAGGCAAAGTTCTTGCAGTAGGCGCAGAACATTGTGTGGTAGAGGGCGAGGATGAATACGAACAGCACCGTGAGGAGATAGCCAAAAGTCGAGATCAATATTATATTTTCCCGTCCGATGCTGCAGTTGATGACAATATGTCCACCAAAGAGGACAACACCGTGTTTCCGCAAATCTCGCTTTACTTTACGAAGGAGCAGCACGAGGTGATGAATGAGATCGTGTTGCGGCGGGGTGCATGGAAAACCGTGCAAAATGGTCATGTAAAGTCATATCGGTATGTTATTGTAGGGATGCTGCTCAATAATCCTGCGTGCCGCAAGCTGGGTGCAGCAGGGAAGTAGCCATAAAGAAGATTCTTTCGCGCAAAAAAGCCGGGTGAAATAACCCGGCTTTTTTGTAAAAGTAAACCGAAACGTAATATATACAAATAAAAATACATATTGTATATGATGTGGCGCAAATTGGGTACTTATTTACAGCAAAAACTTCCGTTTTATAAAGGCGCTGCGCTCTCGCAGTAAAGATATTTTCGCTGATGGCAGGAATCGGTATAGCGTCCATGTCGCGAGTACCTGTAAAATAGTCCTTCAGCGCTTCTACGGTGCTGTCACCGGTAATACTGCCGCCGGTTTGCCCACTGATAGAACTTGCCGCGCTTTGCTGCACATGGCGGCTTACCATGCCTGAAAGCCCGCTTGCAAAGATATTGCCGGGCGTGGTTTTCGTATTAGTAGTGGCAGCGGCGGCTTTTGCAACGCCCGGTCCCATAAAGGCTTAGCCGATTTCAAAACCACGAAAAGCCAGCAGTACCTCGGACAGCATCGAGCCGGGCGAGCGTGAAACACCGATGCCCAGAGAGTGCAGGATACCGTCCAACTTTGTGACGACTTTCAGAAAGGCAATCGCGCACAGAAGCCACAGGAACAGATTGCCGGAGACTGCATCCTTACCTTGCGAGTCCACGGCCGCAGCAGTTTCATCCTTGATCAAGGCAAAGACAGCCACAGCTGGGCAGTACAAAAATGCAAGATTAATAGCGGTTAATAGAGTAAACAGAGTTTTTTTCATGCAAAAAATCTCCTATAAGGATATCACGGCATATTTTGCTACCAAGAACGAGAAGAAGGAATGAGACCCGGAGGTGTACACAGCCGCTCATGGCCTTTGCATAGAACTTGGTACAAATACGGCCGAAGTTCTACGCAAAATATAATCTTTGTAAGAAGAAGTTGACCGGTTCAGTTCAACCCCGGCAAAAAGTAGGTGCGCAGTTTCTTCATGCTGGGTACGTCAAGGGGGTATTGGTTCGCGTCCTGCATGACAAGAGAGCAGTGGTTCAGACGGTCTTTGGCGGTAAGCATCTGGCCGTGCAGTGCGGTCGGCCTCCGTCATGGAGGCAAAGGGACTACACCTGTCCGTCGCCGAGATCGCCGCGCAGGTAGGCTATGCAAACCAGAGCAAATTCGCAAAGGTGTTCCGTGAAAAAGACGGCGTAGCGCCGCTAGAATACCGCCGCACCGTGCATCTGGGGGCTTTTCATTTGCCGCACGGTGCATTATAATGGGGCTGTAAAAGCAAAAATTTCAAGGAGGATTTATCATGGAATTTACCGAGGTTGTAAAAAATCGTTATTCTTGCAAAAAGTACGATGGAAAGCAGATTTCGGCAGAACAGCTGGACGCTGTTCTGCAGGCGGGCCGCCTTGCGCCGACTGCTAAAAACCTGCAGGGCCAGCGCATTTACGTTGTGCAGTCCGCGGAAGGGCTGGCTAAGGTTGACGAGCTGACTCCCTGCCGCTACGGTGCGCCCACGGTTTTGGTGGTTGCCTTTGACAAAAACAGCGTGTTTGTCTACCCGGGTGAGGAAGCCAATTCCGGTGTGGAGGATGCGTCCATCGTCGCCACCCACATGATGCTGGCCGCGACGAACACGGGCGTGGACAGCTGCTGGCTGAACTTTTTTGACCCTGCCGCTGTCGCCAAAGCCTTTGACCTGCCGGAAAATGAGCAGGTTCTGATGCTGCTGGATCTCGGCTTTGCCGCAGAAGGCTTTACCCCGCTGCCCAACCACACCTCCCGCAAACCGCTGGAAGAGACGGTCAAGTACCTGTAATTTCGCGCACCTGCATTTCCACACATTTCACACCAAATTTTCAGCGTCTTTTCAGTTTCGTGCGGTACAATAACGGCAGGAAATGGGGTGCTGATACATGCGCGTACTGATTGTTGAGGATGAGCGCCTGCTGGCGGAATCCTTAAAAACGCTGCTGGAACGCAAGGGTTTTACCGTGGAGACTGCCTACGACGGCATAACCGGGGCAGAGTATGCCGAAACCGGCATATATGACTTGCTGATACTGGATGTGATGCGCCTTTTGATGCAGGCAGGGGAGAACAACACCCCGAAGGAAACCATCCTGACCTATGTGTGGGGCTTCGACTCTGATGCCGTAGAAAACAACGTAGAAGTGTACATTAGATTCCTGTGCAAAAAGCTCAAGAGCCGTGGCTCTAATGTGCGCATTGAATCGGTGCGCCGTGTGGGGTACCACTTGGAGGTCGGCGCATGATACGGAAACTGCGCGTCAAGCTGGTAGCCATCATCATGGCGTTTGTCACGGTGATTCTGGCCTGTATCATGGCGGCGGTGCTGGGGTTGACCCACGCCACACTGGAGCACGAAAGCCTTGACATGATGCGCCATATCGCGCTGAACCCCATCCAAGTTCCTGCACCGGGCGAGGAATTCGATGGCGTGCGGCTGCCATATTTTGTGCTGGCGGTGGGCGAGGACGGCACGATCGAGCCCGCAGGCGGCGGCTACTATGATTTGTCCGACACCGAATTTTTGCAGCAGGCCGCGGAGGAAGTCGTGGACAGCGGCCGGCAGAACGGTGTGTTGACGGACAGTCACTTGCGTTTCCTGCGGCTGGACACCGACCGCGGCAGTACGATTGTATTTGCCGATACATCGAACGAAACGCAAACCTTAACTGGATTGTTCCGTACTTGCCTGTTGCTTTGCAGTGCGGCGTTTATTGCGTTTTGAAATCGGCGTGATTTATAAACGGCGCACCAGTTTCTGCCCATTCATGAAGTACAGCACCAAGGCCACCGCCAGTGTGGCAGCTTCGCCGAGCGCCAGCGGCCACCAGACGATGGCGACATTCTCCGGGCCTGTGATGAGCTGCGACAATGCCCAGACCGGCGGCAGTACAAACAAAACCTGACGGCATACCGAGATAATCAGTGATTCTACGCCGCGCCCCAGCGCTTGAAAAACACCTTGGAATGCAATACAAAGCCCGGCAAACAAAAATCCTAAAGACACCGTGCGCATACAGGCCACGCACATTTCATGGGTCGTGCCGGAGAGTGAGAATAGCCCTGCCAGCGGCTGGGCGAACAGTTCCACTCCAAGGCAGCCTAGCAGCATCAGCGCAGCGGTATACCCCAAGCCCCAGTGGATGCCCTGCTGTACGCGGGTGCGGCTGCGCATGCCAAAATTAAACGATACAATGGGCGTAATTGCGTCGCGCACACCGAACGCTGCGAAAATGATAAGCTGCTGGATCTTGTAATACAGGCCGTACACGGTCACGGCGTTCTGGCCCACCTGCGGGATAGCGGCCAGAATCAAATTGAGCGCGTAGGTCATAACGGTCAGCAGCGCCTGGGAAATGATGGCGGGCAGACCGATGGCGTAAATGCGCAGGATGGCAGACCGCGACGGCCGCCAGTAACGGAAGCTGTTGGAGATTTCCTTATTAAAATGCAGGTGGAAGAGAAGCCCCAGTCCCATGGAGACGAGCTGGCCCAGCACTGTGGCCCACGCAGCACCGCGCACCCCCATGGCGGGCAGGCCGAATATGCCGTAAATCAAAACGGGATCTACCACGATATTGACGACTGCGCCGGTGATTTGGGCGATGGTGGAGTACAGCGATCGACCGGTGGCCTGCAAGACTTTTTCGTACACCGAGAACATCACAATGCCCACAGGCACGCCGCAGCAGATGTGCAGATAGGCGATGGCGGATTCCAGAATATCCCGCCCGATGCTGCCGCCTGCGCTCTGGGAATATACATAGGGCCGCACGCCCACCGCCGCAAACAGCATGAACACGACCGTGATGCACAGCGCGATAAACTGCGCGTTGCCAACGGTGCGGTTGGCCTGTTCGCGGTCGCCCTGCCCCAGCAGCCGGGCCAGCAGGGCGTTTGTGCCGACGCCCGTACCGATGGATACCGCCACCATGAACAGTTGCACCGGGAACGCTAAGCTCAGCGCAGTCAGTGCAGCTTCGCCGCCGTCAGCCATGCGGGCCAGATAGGCAGAGTCCACAACATTGTACGCAGCCTGTAAGAGCATAGAAAGTACGATAGGTGTGCCGATGCGCGCCATCAAGCGGGGGATCGGCTCCACCGCCATCGGGTTTTGAGATTGTTTTTCCATAGGTTCCTCCTAAAAAACACAAAAAAATAAACGAGCAGCGGAAACTGGATTTACGCAGTTACGCTACTCGTTTATTTTTATAATAGCAAATTTTTGGGCAGAATGCAAACATTTTTATACAGAAAAGTGGCAGTTTATACAAATACAACACGGCAAATTCGGCCGATTCAACAAGGATTTTGGAGCGTTCTTCAAATGATAGGGGAGAAGTGGTATGATTGTCCTAACCAGATAAACAGGCCTTGCTGACCAAGGGAATGTTTGAAAAGTTCATCGGCTATGGCGAGTGTACCGAAAAGCGCAATCTGCCTCCCAAGGGCGGCGCCTTCGGCAACAAGAAAAAGCGTTGTAGGGAACTGCTGAACGCGACCTTCAAGCTGACCGCCAATGGGGCAAAGGTGCTGTAAACTGACATAAGACTCCCCTTGCCGGAAACGGTAGGGGGTGAATTTTATGCAGGTGTCATTTTTACATAGCCGCCCAGTTTTGCAAATAACGTCGATACGGTCGTTACGGGGAAAACAAGCAGACAGTCATCACTTTTTCCGCGTGGCAATGTCCTGAAAGCAGAAATAGTCCGGTTGGTGGCGGGACTGGGTGTACTCAAACAGCAGACCGGCGGCGTTGAAAGTCTGGTTCACGACGACGACCACGCAGCCATAGGTGCCCATGTCCAGCAGCTTTTCGTCGCGGGCGGTGGCGTGTTCCACCGTGATGCGGCGCTTGCTGGTGATGATCTGCATTCCCAGTGTGTTCTCAATGTAATCGTAGATTGAGCTGGCCGCGATCTGCGGCGTCAGGCCGGGGACAAACTCTTTTAAAAAGTAGTTGACGTCGAGAATCAGCGCTTTGCCGTCGAGATACCGCACGCGTTCAATACTCCATAGCTCATCCCCAACCGAGAAACCGCTCTTGGCGGCAAAGCACTCATCGGCGATGACAGTCTCAAACTTCGTGACCTTCGTCACAGCGCGAAGGCGGTTGCGGCGGGCGGTTTCTTGAAACGTCTCGATGCCGCCGATGGTAAACGTCGTTTTGCCCACCGGCTGGTAGATGACCCGCACGCCGCGCC
>QWCH01001821.1_pt1 | contig 30011 bp, 21 predicted proteins | sample 1972671 | NCBI WGS metagenome assembly QWCH01 (sample SAMN09866713, study PRJNA288562) | Human gut metagenome isolate term3_stool, whole genome shotgun sequencing... | isolation source: gut | host: Homo sapiens | place: USA: California
ATGAAAACGGTCCTCTTTCCAATTAGGACGGTCATAATCGCCATTACGACCGTCCTAATCTTCGCGAGGTGCCGAGTGCACTACACATTAGCACGGTCGTGACGGCAAAGAGGACGGTCGTAATTACTGAAAACACTCAAAAAAGAGGAAAAAGTCCCTTTTTGACGGCAAAAAAGCGGATTAACATTTGTTCGCTTTTGGAGGACGAGCGAGAGGCAAAAAGGAGGTTTTTACAATAAGCTCCGGATAATTGATAGATGAATAAGAAAAAAGAAATGAACAAATATATCTGCCAGTTGTTCCTAAAAAGCATTTAAGCGCTATACATACTAAACTAAATTTTACAATCATGGCAAAAGAAAGTGTTAAGATCCTTAAGGACAAATTAGACGTAGACAGCCTGTTGATACAGATGAACGCAGCATTATCCGAAGAATGGTTAGCTTATTACCAATATTGGATCGGTGCTCTGGTCGCAGAAGGGGCCATGCGTGCAAACGTTCAAGCAGAATTTGAAGAACACGCAAAAGAAGAGTTGGGACATGCTAAATTGTTGGCAGACCGCATTATCGAACTGGAAGGTGTTCCTGTATTAGACCCGAAAAAATGGTCTGAACTGGCCAGATGCAAATACGACATCCCGACCGACTTCGATGTTGTCAGCCTGTTGAACCAGAATGTTTCATCCGAACGTTGCGCGATTGTACGTTATCAGGAGATTGCCGAATTTACAGATGGCAAAGACTTTACGACTTGCGATATAGCCAAACACATCCTGGCTATGGAAGAAGAACATGAACAGGATTTACAAGATTACCTGCGAGATATAGCAAGAATGAAACAGTCACTCTTAGGTAAATAAACATCAACGCCTTACCGTGTCCTGACAAACTCATCCCGTCATCTCGTTCTAATCACTGGAAATCAGTTTAGTCCGAGGTTGCAGGTCAAGCCGTTATGACACGCTAAGGCGTTAACGGTTACTTTTTATTTTCAACTGATTATTGGTGTTCCTGACGCAGCAGGTCGTTCACCGTCTTAACCGGGTTGAAGGTTTCGATGGGGACTTCAACGAAGATTGTATTCCAGTCGCTCATCGCGCCGTTCCACAGGCCGGGCAGTTCCAACGCTTTCAGTTCGCGGCCGTCCTTACTCTTATAGGAGATAAAGCCCGTGTTCTTGTCCACATAATCCGGCAAGTTGAATTTCTCTCCTTTATAGTTCTTCAGCGCACAAACCAGGTCTACGGGGTTGAAATGCGTGCCCTGTTCGAACATCGCTTTCTTCTCGGGATCTTTCAGGTCGACCTGCGAACTTTCGAGGATTTGCAGGGAAACAGTTCCATCCTGATTTACTGCCAGGAACGGACCGCCGCCGGGCTCACCCACATTCTTCACCATGCCGCATACACGCAACGGGCGGTTCAGTTTGCTCTTTATATAAAGAATCAACTCGACATCTTCCAGCAACTTCGTTTCCGGATTCCTTACGCACAAGTCTTCCTGCAGGAAGTGGATCATCTCTTCCACCTGGTCGTGCGAATACTTGCCGCTGTCGATCAGTTCCAGATATTTGAAGATACGTTCCTGCAAAGAAACCAGCACGCCGGCAATCACCTTCTTGAAGATGACAGTCGAACATTTGAAGCTGTCCGGCACGACATTGTCGATATTCTTCACAAACACCACATCGGCATCGACATCATTCAGGTTCTCAATCAAAGCCCCGTGGCCGCCCGGACGGAACAGTAAATTGCCGTTCTTGTCGCGGAACGGATTGTTTTCCATATCGGCTGCAACCGTATCCGTGCTCGGTTTCTGGACACTGAAAGAGATATCGTATTTTACGGAGAACTTCTCTTCATAATCATCCGTCTTGTCAGCCACCAACTGTTCGAACAACGCTTTGTGTTCCGGCGATACCGTGAAATGGATATTCACCTCGCCGGCATTGTTTTTGGCGTACATCGCCCCTTCCGCCAGATGTTCCTCCATCGCCGTGCGGGCAGTCTGCGGATAAGAGTGGAAAAGCAACAAGCCTTTCGGAAGTTGTCCGTAGTTCAGACCTTTCGGTTCCAATAAGGTGGCGACAATCGTTTTATACTCGCCGTTCGCCATCAAAGCGGGAATATCTTTTACTTCGTTATGAATACAAGCCTTATTCAACGCATCATAGAAAGCGAATTTCTTGATTTCGTCGAAGAACTTCTTTTCAAACGCATTCTGAGGCTCGTTGTAGTCGGCAGACAAGAACTCATACAGGTTCTTGAACATACGGCTTGCCGCACCGGATGCAGGCACGAACTTCACAATCTTCTTATTCTTTGCCAGATAAGCATCCCAGGCATCCATATAAGTCGCCTGTTTTTCCTGCGGGATCACCATGATTCCTTTCTCCACCGAGGCCGAAGCCGTAATTTCCAGGAACGGGAATCCTTTTACGAAGCATGCCAACTGCTCTTCGATCTGCTGCTCGCTGATGCCTTTAGCTGCCAGTAACTCTAAGTCTTTTGCGTTTAACATAGTATATCGTTTTAATGAGTTAATAATCAGATACGCGACAAAGCCCTTCCGGACTTTGTATATCGCAAATGTATAAAAATACCATTAGAATTGCGCTGATATTCGCAGAAAAACTTACTTTTACGGTATGTTTTACGGACCGCTCCCGAAAAGGCGGTAAAAAGACAGACAACTATGGATATACAACCGTTCTTTACCGAAGAGGAGAAAAAGCAGTTTTTCTGCAAGTATAAGCAACTACTACGCCATCTATACTCTTTCCTGCAAAAAGAAGACCTGAGTAAGATGAAGGAACTGATGCAGCGTGTTGTGGCCCTGGATTGTTACGGACGAGACAAAAACGGCATTAACGGCCTGTTACGCAATATCGACACGGCACTGATCGCCACCGTAGAGATCGGGCTGAAACGCACATCGGTCATCGCCCTGCTGCTTTACCGCCCGGTGCTGAAAAAGATCATTACGCTGGACGAAGTAAAGGATACGTTCGACGACGACGTCGCCCTGATCATCAGGCGGCTGCTGAAGACATCCGACCTTTACGCCCGCAACACGGCGGTCGACTCGGAGAACTTCCACAAGCTGCTCTTCTCGTTTGCCGAAGACGTACGCGTGATCCTGATTATGATTGCCGACCGCCTCTGCCTCATGCGCCTCGGTAAACAGTTAAGGAATGACGAAGACCGCAAACGGTTAGCGACGGAAGTGTCTTACCTCTATGCGCCGCTTGCCCACCGCTTAGGACTTTATACGATCAAGAGCGAACTGGAAGACCTGTCGCTGAAATATACCGACCGCAAGCAATACGACTTTATCAAACGGAAACTGAACGAGACGAAGCGTTCGCGCGACGCCTACATCGCCGAGTTCATCGCCCCGATCCAAAAGAAGTTGCAGGAAACCGGCCTCCGGTTCGACATCAAAGGGCGCACCAAGTCGATCCATTCCATCAACAACAAGTTGAAGAAGCAGGACATCCCGTTCGAAGGCATCTACGACCTGTTCGCCATCCGCATCATCCTCGACACGCCGCTTGAAAAGGAACGTTCGGAATGCTGGCAGGTTTATTCCATCGTCACCGATATGTACCAGCCGAACCCGAAACGCATGAAGGACTGGATCTCCATCCCGAAGACAAACGGCTACGAGAGCTTGCACATCACCGTCATGGGCCCGCAGAACAAATGGGTGGAAGTGCAGATCCGCACCCGCCGCATGGACGAGATCGCCGAACGCGGCCTGGCTGCCCACTGGAAATATAAAGGCGTGAAAGAGGAGAATGGCCTGGACGAATTTCTGAACACCGTCCGCGCCGCATTGGAAGCGAAGGAGAACAATCCGCTCGACCTGATGCAGGACTTCAAGATGGACCTCTACAAAGACGAAATATATGTCTTCACCCCGACCGGCGAACTGATCAAGTTAGCCAAAGGGGCGACTGTGCTCGACTTCGCTTTTGCCATCCATACCAAGTTAGGCTGCAAATGTGTCTCGGCAAAGGTAAACGGGAAGAATGTCCCTATTAAATATGTATTGAACAACGGCGACTCGGTTTCCATCGTCACCGCGCCGACCCAGACGCCGAAACGCGACTGGCTGAACATCGTCGTCACCTCCAAAGCGCGTGTAAAGATCAAACAGGCGCTCCGCGAAGAGACGGCCAAAGCGGTAGATTTTGCCAAAGAGATGCTGCAACGCCGCTTCAAGAACCGGAAGATCGATATGGATGAACCGGTCCTGATGCGTTATATCAAGAAGAAAGGTTTCAAGACCGTCACCGACTTCTACGTCGAGATTGCCGAGGAACGCCTCGATCCGAACCAGGCGATCGACGAATACCTGGAACAACTCCGCCGCGAAACGGAGATAAACGACCATACCGAAGTCCGGAGTGCCGAAGAATACATCACGACAACCGAGGCGGAAGAGATCGCCTCCAACAAGGATGTCCTGGTGATCGACAAGAACCTGACAGGCATCGAATACAAGCTGGCGAAATGCTGCAACCCGATCTACGGGGACGAAGTCTTCGGTTTCGTCTCCACGCAAGGCATCAAGATACACCGCATGGATTGCCCGAACGCACAGGAGATGTTCAGCCGTTTCGGCTACCGCATCATCCAAGCGAAATGGAGTGGTAAAGGAGATAACGGCTACATCGTAACGCTCCGCGTGATCGGCCGCGACGACATCGCAATTGTCACCAACATCACGTCCGTCATCAGCAAGGAAGCCGGCGTCTCGCTCCGCTCCCTCAACATCGACTCGGTAGACGGCATCTTCCAAGGAAACTTCACCGTCACAGTGCGCGACACAACGACGCTGAACATGCTGACCAAGAAGATCAACGCTGTAAAGGGGGTAAAGACGGTGGAGAGACTGAACTCCTGACATTTTCCCCTGCAATCATTTCAACTACCTGTTCCCGCGCTTGACGCGGGATCGCAAAGGGACAAGCCCTATCAATCAGCTATTTATACTGCCGGTTCTACTGCGATCCCGCGTCAAGCGCGGGAACAGGCGTTTCTATCCTCCTATCTGTTAACTTTTTCATCCTTGCATCTTAGCTCTTTCACTTCTATCCTTTAGCCCTTTCTATGTTGTCCGTAAGTTGTTCGCTTGCCGCCGGACGATCGTTCACCGCCAAGCGGACGATCGTTCACTGGGCGGCGGACGATTAATTGTATGCCAGAAAAGAGGTAATGGAATGTGATGGATGAGTTAAAATATAAGGAAGAAACGGTTAGAGGGTCGGAATAATAAATTATCTTTGTTGTAATCTGATAGCTAATTTAGAATCATGCAAGTCGGAAGAGCAAAGCATGAGAAAAATCGGAAATTCCGATTTTTCTACAAAACCGACTAACTCCTACAACCTCGATGTCATCATTTCCGTCGGTTACAACAAGGCACACAGTTCCGTACCTGGGCCACACAAAGGCTTCGCGAATACATTATCAAAGGCTTTGACCTCACTTCCCAACCGGTTTAAGTCCCATCTTCTCCGCCCTCTGTAGCATAAAAGCATGGGCAGCTTCGTGTTCGTTGGGGATCACGCCGTCGAGGATCGCGTTCTTGATCGCTTCTTTCAGGACACCGACCGGCTGCGAAGGCGGCAGGCCGAAAGTTTCCATGATCTCCTCTCCCGTCACGGGCGGCTGGAAATTGCGGACGCGGTCTTTCTCTTCGATCTCGGCGAGCTTGCTGCGGACTTTCTGGAAGTTGGCAAGGAAGCGGCGCACCTTTTCGGGATTCTTGCTGGTGATATCGGCTTCGCAGAGTTTCATCAAGTCGTCGATATCGTCTCCCGCATCAAACAGAAGGCGGCGAATAGCGGAATCCGTCACTTCGTTGTCCGACAAGGCAATCGGACGCATATGCAGGCTGACCATCTTCTGAACATACTTCATCTTCTCGTTCATCGGCAGCTTCATCTTGCGGAAGATACCGGGAATCATCTTCTCCCCGATGAAATTATGGTTGTGGAACGTCCAGCCCAGACGCGGATCGAAACGTTTCGTTGCCGGTTTGGCGATGTCATGAAAAAGCGCGCTCCAGCGGAGCCACAGGTTATCAGTCGTCTTGCTCAGGCGGTCGAGCACCATCAGCGTGTGGGCGAAGTTGTCTTTATGACCGATACCTTCTTTCGTCTCCACGCCTTTCAGGGCACAGAGTTCCGGGAAAATCAAAGGCAACAGGCCGCAACGGTCCAGCAGGTCAAAGCCGACAGAGGGCTTGGGCGAGAGAACGATCTTATTCAATTCATCCACAATGCGCTCCTTGGAGATAATAGAGATACGCTCCTTGTTACGCTCGATCGCATCAAACGTGTCGGGATCGATAAAGAAGCCTAATTGAGTGGCGAACCGGACGGCACGCATCATGCGCAACGGGTCGTCGCTGAACGTAATATCCGGATCGAGCGGCGTGCGTATCAGCAGGTTATCCATATCGGTCAGTCCGTCGAACGGATCGACGAGCTCGCCGTAGCGGTCTTTGTTCAGGCAAAGGGCCAGGGCGTTGATCGTAAAGTCGCGGCGGTTCTGGTCGTCCTCGAGCGTACCGTCTTCGACAACCGGCTTGCGGCTGTCGTGCGTATAAGACTCCTTGCGGGCACCGACAAACTCCAATTCCAGATCGCCGGCTTTCACCTGTGCCGTGCCGAAATTCTTGAATACGGAAAGATGGGCGCCGCGTCCCAACTTCCTGGCCACTGCTTTTGCCAGTTCAATACCGCTGCCTACGGCTACAACATCGATGTCTTTGGACGGACGGCGCAGAAAAATATCCCGTACATAACCGCCTATCACATAAGCCTCAACCCCTAACTCGTCCGCCGCTTCCGAAACCAACCGGAAGGGTTTCGCTGAAATATGTTTTAATATGTCTTCTTGCTCTATATACATATTCGTATTTACATTTGGCCTGCAAAGATAATTAAATTCTTACGGGGATGCTAATTCTCCCTTTTTGCAATATCTTTGCAAGGAATTAAGTGGTGGACAATTAAACAATTATCATAATGAAGAAGTCAGCAATCTGTATAGCACTTGCAGCCGTAACACTGACCGGTTGCAGCAATGACGAAAAGAAGGCGCAGGCGCGGCTGGACAGTGCCCGGAATATGTATGAACGGAATGAACTCTTTGCCGCCAAGAGCGAGATAGACAGTATCCGCATCCTGTATCCGAAAGAATTCAAGGTTATCCGCGAAGGTCTGACCTTGATGCGCCAGGTGGAACAAAAAGAGGCGGAACGCAACCTGGCCTTTTGCGACAGTCTGATTCCGATCCGGCAACAGGAGTTGGAAGGCCTGAAGAAAGGCTTCAACCTCGAGAAAGACTCCGCCTACAACGAGATCGGCAACTACGTCTCCAAACAGCAGACTATCGAACGTAACATCCAACGCTGTTACATCCGTTCGGGTGTAAACGAGAAAGGCGAAATGTATCTGGCAAGCGTCTATTTCGGAGCCAACCCGCTCAACCATACTGGCATCAAGCTGAGTACGAAGGACGGACTTTTCGCCGAAACTCCCGCTATCCCTTATGACGGTGGTTTGAACTACCGATTCAAGGATTTGGGAAATACAACGGAAGTCGTCACCTATCAGGGAGAGAAATGCGAAGATGCTGTCAAGTTCATCTTTGCCAACCAGAAAGAGCGTATCAAAGTGGAATATACCGGCGGCAAACCTTATGTTCTCTATATAGCCGATGCCGATAAGAAAGCAATTGCTTCGACTTACGAACTGGCAACAGTATTAAGCGACATTGAGAAACTGACGAAAGAGAAGGAAAAGGCGATCAAAAAACTGGCATATCTGGAAAAGAAACTTTCGGGCGGGGAATAAGAGTTCCCGTTCTATCATAGCCATAAAGAAAGGCGGCTCCCGTTACCGGAAGCCGCCTTTTCTATTATCGGATTATAATTCTTTACTTTACAATTACTTTATAAGTGGTATCACCTTCCACTGTTACCAGTACAATGCCTGATGTTGCCGGCATAGAGAAGTATTCGGAACTTGCTCTGCGAACACCGATTGTCTGACCCAGGATATTGGACAGCGTAATCTTTTTGCCGGAAGCATTCGTTACGATTACCTGGCCGTCACTGCTGATTACCTTAATTTCAGAAACGTTTATTTCTTCATTAGGAGTCGGAGCGGAAGCAGCTTCAACTTCAAATGCAACGTGCGGGAATTTTTCCAATACTACAAATCCATTCACTATGCCAACATACGGCTTGCCCTCATTCTTCAATTCCTTGTAGTTTTCCAAGAGATATCCACCATGCTCATTAACTTTGAAAGCAAATAAAGCCGGACTGTCTTTCATTGTCTTGATTGTGTCATTATCCTCTACGAACATCGCATACTTATCATAGTCTATCCCTGTAAAAGAAGTATCTTTTACCGACATATAATAGCGTGTTCCTGTCTCGCTACCTGAAGAGATGAGATAGAGTTGCTTGCCGGCAACCATCGTATCCGGTTCAACCCACAAACTGAAATTATCTTTTTCGTAAGTGGCTTTCGTGATCTCACTTGTTTCCGTTTTCATCTGTGCAAAAAGATTAAGCGGATTCATGACCAAAGAATTGCCATCAGAAACCAATCGCTTATGTCCGGCTTCGAATGTTGCATATTCGGGCGCATCTACAGGTGCTATATTCACAATTGTCTTAGTGCTCGTCAATTGCAGGTTGGAAGTGTTGACATCAATTCCTACATACTTGTTGTCAGCATCGGTTGCCATTGAATAGAATTGTCCGTTGGCATCAGACAGGAAACGGAAAGAAAGAGGATCTGTCGTCGAGAACTTCAATCCTTTATCTCCATCTTTAGCAACTTTACCATCCATGAAATAGCCGCCCAATTGATAAGAAATCACGGAAATCTCATCACCCAGCAATTTAGCTCCTGCTACAACGTTAGTATCACTCGGGAACAATTTAAACAATTGCATATCTACTGCACTTCCTTTCAAGATGGAATTATCTGCATACATAAACAGTTCCGGCACACCGGGCGTTCCGGTAAAGAGGCTCAAATAATATCCCTTATTCACCAAATCCAGTTCTGTCGCAGCAAACGAGCCTAAATATTTATTTTCCAAATCTACAGCATGCTGTTCCACCGTGATGGAGTCTCCTCCGATCAAGTAAGTGTCTTCCATTCCCTGCACTTCAAATATTTCCTTATCCTGGATCAGCGGGCTGTTGGATTCACGGTCTACAATTGTGTATTTACCGCCATTGGCTTTGACAAGCCATTGTCCGCGAGGCAAATTCACTGACGGAACGCTGTCTTTACCCATAAAAGATTTGTTAGCGACATAATACTTGCCGCCATCTTCATCTTTACTTGCGCTCTTCAAGAAATAAACACCGTCACCAGTCGGAATCGTGACGGGAGTTCCTGCCGAAAGCGAAATATGTGGAGCTGCTCCTTGCGCAACCTTACCGTCTTCACCTACTTTGGAAACAGTCAACACTTGTTTCGTATCAACTTTTGCGATGACAACTTGTACCATGTTCGCATCCAAAGGATTCCCAGCTATAAACATCGCAACCGAATCGCTCTTCAAATCGACAGTAAACTGAAATTGCTGCCAAGTTGCATTCGGCTTCAGTACTTCACGGGTAGAATCCAGAGAAAACTTATATCCAAACACATCACTTGCTCCGGCAATCTCGGTTTTCATCGTATCCAATCCCAGATACTTCACTGCGTTGTCCGGATAAGATTCGTCGCCTTTCACCTGCAATGTCACATACCCGTCTTTATCTTGAATATCATTTGCTATCAAATCTTTTCCAGAAAAGATATCGCCATCATATCTATCTTTGAAATTCAACTGGAATGTCTGAAAGCCATTACCGAGTTGTTCGGCATTCAGGATAAACTTTTCAGCCGGCACTACCCACGAGAATGCAGTGCCATCTTCTGTATTAGCTTTTACCACAGACAGGTCATCACCTTCGACCTTTAAAGTTAGATAATCTGTAGTTCCAGGATAATATCCCATCAACACGTCATTTTCTATGCGCCATCGATTAATTCCCTCTGCTGTAAAATCCAAATTAGGGACTGGCTCATCCTGTGGTGCAAAAGACAGGTAAGATAATGTTGCTTTATTCCGAATCTGATAAGTCGTCACTCCGTCAGTAATTTTTTTGTCGACGATCTGCCATAGAGCTGAATCAATCTGAGCTTTCGTGAGCGCACTTTCATCAATAGCCTTTACTATTACGGAGTCAGGCTTACTCCCGCAAAGTGATAAATAAGCGCCTTCGGCCGTCTTCATATAATAAAAATTATCAGTAGATCCCAACTGCTCTGTTGTCAAGGTTTCTGCCGATAATGCACCTGCAACCATCAAAGCCGCAGCTAAAAGTGTAAAATGTTTATTCATATGCAAATTGTTTAATCATTCAATTACTTAACAGTGACAAAGATATAAAACTTCAGTTTCATAAGCTTATAATAAAAGCCAAAAGATACTTATCATAGGACATACTGTACAAAAACACGATTATTCATGCTATAAATAAAAAAAGCCCGTCATCGGAATGACGGGCCAGGAATTGTTTTTCTCTTATAATCAAATAATAATACTAAAGCAATGAAATAAAGTTCTAAATATCTTGTATTCATTAAATCATTAATGATTGCTTTCTTTTTTATTGATTGACAAAGATAAATCTTTTTGTTTAAAATTGCGTCTTCCCTGAAGACACCGAACCAAACCTATCGATTATTGAACAAATCCTTTTCTTTTAAGGACAAATCAGTTATTAGCCCGATGTACAGTGAGTTGCGGGAATGGGAAGTTGATACCTTCGGCATTGAATGTCTCATAAACTGCCTGATTTATCCCGAAATAAACATCCCAGTAATCCGAGCTTTTCACCCACACACGGACGACAACATTCACACTGCTATCTGCCAAAGCGTGCAAAGCAACAAAAGGTGCCGGATCAGTCAAAACGCGGGAATCACGTGAAAGGATCGTTTCAATCACCTGCTTTACTTTATTATAGTCTTCCCCATAATCGACACCGAATGTCCAATCGACGCGACGGGTATCCTGCCGGCTGAAGTTCGTAACCGCTCCACTGCTCAACGAACCATTCGGGATATAAACCGTTTTATTGTCCGGCGTCGTCAATATAGTGTGGAAGATCTGTATCTCTTTGACAGTCCCTCCTATCCCTTGCGCCTCGATATAATCTCCGACTTTAAAAGGCTTGAACAGAAGAATAATCAATCCTCCCGCGAAATTGGCCAGGTTACCGCTTAAAGCCATACCGACAGCGACACCGGCAGACGCAAGCAAAGCTGCAAACGAAGTCGTCTGAACACCCAAAGCCCCGACAACCGAGATTATCAATAGAATAGTCAGTACGACATTCACCAGACTCCCGACAAAACTCTTTACCGAAGGCTCGATATCACGCTTCAATAAGACTCTTTTAATCAGTTTATTCACCAGATTAATCAGTAGTCGTCCGACTATAAAAACTAAAAACGCCTTAATCAGCGTCCATCCTAATGCCGCCCCTTGGGTCATCAGGGAATTTAAAATACCTTCCACTCCATGTGAAAAGTCAATGGCTGCTAAAATCATAATTATTTATATTTATTGAATTTCTTACTATTCATACAACAATCAAACGTTCAAAAAGTATTAGAATTTGTAGCAAAGGTATAAAGTTTTTTTATTCAGACGAAGAACCGATTTAATTACGTAGTTTTGTACCCGGTCAAATAACAGATATAAACAATAGAGAATGAGGACTTTCTTGATTATTATAGGTTTGTTCCTATTTATGGGAAACAGCTTTGCACAGTCTTATGAAGAGCTGATTGAGAAAAGCTATGATTTTGTCGACAAAAATGATTTGGTATCCGCAGAAGAAAGTCTCAAAGCCGCTATGCGCAAAGAACCGGCAAACCCGCTGAATTACGCCTTGCTCACCAACCTGGGAACTATACAGCGCCGGCAGGGAAAGTTGGAGGATGCACTCATATCCTATACCTCCGCATTGAGCGGCCATACCAATAACATCACCATTCTGGAAAACCGGGCATCCCTCTATACGGAATTAGGTGAAACGGAAAAGGCTTTGAACGACTACAACACGCTGTTGATTGAAAATCCCGAGCATCAGGAAGCGCTTTATTGCCGCGGATTACTCTATATCCAACAAAAGAATTACATGTGGGCGGAACAGGACTTCGACAAGATTCTACAGATAAATGAAAAATCTGTCCGTGCCCGTCTTGGTCATGCCATTCTGGAAAAGATGCGTGGCAACTATACCGAAAGCGAACGGATTTTCAATTACCTGATCGGTGAAATGCCTCGCGACTGGGTCCTGTACGAAGGACGAGCAGACCTGTATTTTATGATGGGAAAGAATGCACGTGCCATGGCGGACATCGAAAAAGTATTTACTGAAAGCGAACCGAGTGCAGCTCTCTACGTGCTGAGAGGCAAGATTAAACTGGCACAGTACGAAAAGGAACGGGCAGCCATCGACTTCAAGAAAGCCGAATCGATGGGATATGATAAAGAGGTAATCAAGGAGTTAATGAAACTTTCCAAGTAATAAATAAAAAGGACGCAGACTCTGAGAAATCTGCGTCCAATAGAAAATTCTTATTTCTTTGTGATATAGTCGGCAATCCAATCGCCCACTTCGCTTGTTGAATAGGATTTTGCACCGTCGGCGATATCTTCGGTAACGAAACCTGCATCCATGGAGGCAGCAACCGCTTCACGAATCAAAGCTCCTTCTTCCATCAGGTTGAAAGCATATTCAAGCATCAAAGCTCCACTCAGGATAGTAGCCAACGGATTGGCAATGTTCTTTCCGGCAGCCTGCGGCCATGAACCATGAATCGGTTCGAATACGGAAGTATGGACGCCGATAGAAGCGGAAGGCAGCATACCTAACGAGCCAGTGATAACCGAAGCCTCATCCGTCAGAATGTCTCCGAACATGTTTTCCGTAACCATCACATCAAAGCTCTTCGGCCACTGAACCAACCGCATGGCAGCATTGTCGACAAACATAAATTCGGTTTCCACATCCGGAAACTCCTTTGCGATCTCCTGTGCGACCTGACGCCACAAGCGGGAAGTAGCCAAGACATTCGCCTTATCCACAACCGTCACTTTCTTACGGCGTTTCTGTGCATATTGATAAGCCAGACGAACGATACGGTCGATTTCCTCACGGCTGTAAACACAAGTATCATAGGCCGTATTTCCATCTTCGCTCCGGCCCTGCGGACGTCCGAAGTACATGCCACCTGTCAGTTCACGGATACACATAAAGTCCGCACCTTCCACCAGTTCGGCACGCAACGGAGATTTATGCAGCAATGAAGGGAATGTCGTAACCGGGCGGATATTGGCAAACAGACCCAGTTTTTTGCGCATCCCCAACAGTCCCTGTTCGGGACGTACTTTAGCAGACGGATCGTTATCATATTTAGGAGAGCCGATAGCGCCGAAATAAACAGCATCGCTCTGCATACAGAGTTCGTGCGTTTCGTCGGGATAAGGATTACCTACGGCATCAATCGCGCAGGCACCTACCAGCGCTTGTTTGTAACTCAGGTCATGGCCGTATTTCTGGCAGATGGCCTTAACGGCTTTCATTCCTTGCTCGATAATCTCGGGACCGATTCCGTCACCGGGGAGCAGTGCAATATTCAATTTCATATAAATAATTTATTAATTTGCGAATATGCCAATGTGCCAATGAAAAGCCAATGCAACCATTAATTGGCACATTGGCATATTGTTTATTGGCACATTCTTATTCTCTTTTAAAATAGACATATTTCGGTTCTGTGGGGACATAGCTGTCATCATCCCACAGTGTGCTTGTGATCATCAGATCGGCACTGTAACGGTTACAGGCAATAGGTACGTTATGAACGCGGCATTGGCGAAGCAACATCTGGATATCGGCTTCGTGCGGCTGTGGGTTCAGGTCGTCGATCAGGAATACGGCAAGGTCGATTTCTTTACGCACTACCATTGCGGCGATCTCAGCATCGCCACCGAGCGGCCCGGAATGCATACAGGTTATTTCCGACTGTACACCTTTTTCTTCCATCGCCTGCCGAACCAAACCTCCGGTTGTTCCGGTACATACAATGTAATGATGGGACAGAAATTCAGCATTGTGAACAGCCCATTCTACCATGTCAGCCTTACGGTTGTCGTGCGCTACAAGCGCGATTGTTAACTTCTTCATAACTTCAATAATTTATTAATTTGCAAATATGCCAATGTGCCAATGAAAAACCGATGTAACCACAAATTGGCACATTAGCACATTGATCTATTGGCACATTATTCATTGCTCTATCTTGTTCAGCATCTTCAATGTCGCCTTGATAGCTGCTTCCGTCTGGTCGGCATCGAGTCCGCGTGTCTTAAAGTCTACTCCGGCATAGTTCCAGCTGATGATGGTCTGCACGAATGCATCGGTTCGTCCGCCGGGCGGGATGGATACGGAATAGTTGGTCAGCATCGGGAAAGGACGGCCCAGATCGGAATATATTTTCCGGAGGGCACGTACAAAGGCGTCATACTGCCCATCGCCGGAAGCCGATTCCTGATAGGCTTCCCCATTGATCTCTATCTTCAGGGTTGCAACAGGTTTCAGCCCCTGCGCCAAAGATAAAGAATAATTCAATATGCGGATGCGCTGATCGGCAATTGTATCGTGGTGAAGCACATCGCTGATGATATACGGCAGGTCTTCCGTCGTAACCATTTCCTTCTTATCGCCCAATTCGATGATCCGCTCGGTCACCTTACGCATAGAGTTTTCGTCGATATCGATCCCCAATGATTCGAGGTTTTTGCGGATATTCGCCTTGCCAGATGTTTTTCCGAGTGCATACTCGCGGACGCGGCCGAAGCGTTCGGGCAGCAGGTCGTTACAATAGAGATTGTTCTTGCTGTCGCCGTCGGCATGTACACCGGCGCATTGCGTAAAGACATGTTCGCCGATGATCGGTTTGTTTGTGGGGATATGGACGCCGGAGAAAGTTTCCACCAAGCGGCTGGCATAGTTGATCTTCTCTTCCCGGAGCATCGTCTCCACTCCCAACTGGTCTTTCAATACGGCAAGCACGCTGCTGAGAGGAGCGTTTCCGGCACGTTCTCCCAAGCCGTTCAGCGTGGTATGAACGCCATTGATTCCGGCACGGACAGCAGAATAAACATTCGCAACGGCCAGGTCATAATCGTTGTGAGCGTGGAAATCAAACTTCAGATCCGGATAACGGGTCACCATATCCTTGCAATAATCGTATGTGTTACCAGGATTCAGGATGCCCAACGTATCGGGCAACATGAACCGGCGCACCGGCAGGTCACGAAGCGAATCGACAAACTGATAGACATATTCCGGCGAATTCTTGATACCGTTCGACCAGTCTTCCAGATAGACATTCACTCCTATCCCCCGTTCCGTCGCCAGGTTGATGACGCTGCGGATATCGGCAAAATGCTGTTCGGGAGTCTTACGCAGCTGCTCCGTCACATGCTTGTAAGAGCCTTTGCAAAGTAAGTTCACAGTCCGGCAACCGGCAGCCTCGATCCAGTTCAGCGAGACATCGCCATCGACGAAGCCGAGCACTTCGAGCTTCTGGATATTTCCGGTACGTTCCGCCCAGGAAGCCACACGCTTCACGGCCTCAAACTCGCCGTCTGAGACACGCGCAGATGCGATCTCGAGGCGGTTCACACCCAAGTCGAGCAATGCCTGGGCAATACTCAGTTTCTCATGCGCCGCAAAAGAAACTCCCGATGTCTGTTCCCCGTCACGCAGGGTGGTATCCATTATTTCTATCATAATTGTTTGTTTTTCATAAATGATGTGTCATTTACGTCCCTTTTCGAATGCCTCTATCTTTTCCTTATTAGACAGGAGGTAGTCGATGTCGTCGAGACCGTTGACCAGGCAATCCTTTTTGTAGGCGTTGATGTCGAAATGTTCGCTTTTGCCAGTTGCCTTGTTGGTGATCGTCTGGGCGGGCAGGTTGACTTCTACTTCTGTTTTCGGATCGGCATAGATGGAGTCGAAAAGTTCTGCCAGGAATTGTTCGCTTACAACCACCGGAAGAACAAAGTTGTTCAACTCATTGTTTTTGTGGATGTCGGCGAAGAAACTGGAGACAACCACCCGGAAACCGTAATCGGCTATTGCCCAGGCTGCATGTTCGCGGCTGGAACCGGAACCGAAGTTTTTTCCTGCCACCAGGATCTGGCCGCCATAAGTCGGATCATTCAGGACGAACGATTCGATTTTGTTTCCCTGCTTGTCATACCGCCAGTCGCGGAACAGGTTTTCGCCGAAACCTTTCTTGTCTGTCGCTTTCAGGAAACGGGCCGGGATGATCTGGTCTGTGTCCACATTCTCCAAAGGGAGTGGAACACAAGTAGATGTTATGATATTGAATTTCTGTTTCATATCTTTGATATTTTATCGTTTTACTATTTGATTTCGTACGACTACATGAACTGTCTCGGATCAGTAATCTCGCCCGTTACGGCGGCTGCAGCTGCAACCAGCGGACCAGCCAGAATCGTGCGTGCGCCCGGTCCCTGACGTCCTTCGAAATTACGGTTACTGGTCGAAACGGCATACTTACCTGCCGGGATCTTATCATCGTTCATCGCCAGACAAGCCGAACAACCCGGTTGACGGAGTTGGAAACCAGCCTCTTCAAATATCTTATCCAGACCTTCCTCGCGTATCTGAGCATCTACCATCCAGGAGCCGGGCACCAACCAGGCAATCACGTGATCCGCCTTCTTCCGGCCCTTCACGATAGAGGCAAAAGCGCGGAAGTCTTCGATACGTCCGTTCGTACAAGAACCCAGGAAGACATAGTCGATCTTCTTTCCAAGCAACGATTCGCCCGGTTCGAAACCCATATAAGCCATTGATTTCAGGAAAGAAGTCTTAGCCACTTCGCTCATGCCCTCGACAGTCGGGATATGCTGCGTGATCCCCATACCCATGCCCGGATTGGTTCCATAAGTCACCATCGGCTCGATATCAGCAGCATCAAACCGGATTTCCTTATCGAAGACGGCATCATCGCCACTCTTCAGCGTCTTCCAGTAAGCGACAGCCTTCTCCCATTCTTCGCCTACCGGGGCGTTTTCACGTCCTTTCAGATAGGCAAAAGTGGTTTCGTCAGGGGCGATCATACCGCCACGCGCACCCATCTCGATCGAAAGGTTACACAAAGTCAAACGTCCTTCCATCGACAGACTGCGAACAGCCGAGCCGGCATATTCCACAAAATATCCGGTAGCTCCGCTGGTCGTCACCTTCGACATAAGGTAAAGCGCCACGTCCTTTGCTGTTACGCCTTTGCCCAATGTGCCTTCCACGCTGATACGCATGGTCTTTGGTTTTGCCTGCAAGATACATTGTGAAGCCATCACCATCTCCACTTCGCTGGTTCCGATACCGAAAGCAACAGCTCCTACAGCTCCGTGCGTGGAGGTGTGCGAGTCGCCGCAGACGATTGTCATGCCCGGCAAGGTCAGGGCCCGTTCGGGACCAACTACATGGATGATACCGTTGCGTTCATTCAGCATTCCGTAGTGAGTCAGGCCGAAGTCGGCGGCATTCCGTGCCAGCGTGTCGACCTGGTTCTTCGAGATCGGGTCTTCTATCGGTTTGTCCTGGTCGTGTGTCGGCGTGTTGTGGTCCGGCATACAATAGATACGTTCCGGGCGAAGCGGTTTCAAACCACGTGCACGCATACCGGCAAAGGCCTGCGGGCTGGTTACTTCATGACAGTAAAGTCTGTCGATGTAAAGCTGTGTGGGTCCCTCTTCGATCTTCGTGACCACGTGGGAATCCCAAATCTTGTCAAATAATGTATTAGCCATATCTATTCGTATAATCTTATTTTACAAATTTATTGATTGCATCGATGAATGCTTCTACCGAAGCGGCAATAATATCGGTATTGGCGGCAAAACCGTAATAACGGTTTCCTTCATATTCCACCTGCATGTGCACTTTCCCCATATCGTCACTGCCCTTATTAATAGCCTGGATCAGGAATTCCTGGATAGTCATCGTGCGGTGGATAATCGATTTCACTGCTTTGATAGCCGCATCGACAGGTCCATTTCCGGAAGCGGCGGCTTCAAACTTCTCACCTGCGATATCCAGGCAAACGCTGGCAACGGATTGCAGGCCGACGCCGGAAGTCACTTGCAGGTAATCTAATTTGATACGGTGCATAGCCGTACGGTCTTTGCCGGCAAGCATCAGTACGTCGTCATCGTTGATATCTTTCTTGCGGTCCGCCAACTTCAGGAATTCTTCATAGACCTTATCCAGCTTTTCCTGTGACAGTTCGACGCCCAAGACCTGCAGGCGATGTTTCAGGGCAGCGCGTCCGCTGCGGGCAGTCAATACGATTGCATTATCGTCGATACCCACATCTTTCGGATCGATGATTTCATAACTTTCGCGGTTCTTCAAGACGCCGTCCTGGTGGATGCCGGAAGAATGGGCGAAGGCGTTACGTCCGACGATCGCCTTGTTCGGTTGGATCGGCATATTCATTAGGCTCGACACCATGCGGCTGACACCGTAGATCTTCGTCGTATTGATATTGGTGATGATTTCACGTTCCTTATGACTCTTGAAAATCATGGCAATTTCTTCTAAAGAGGTGTTACCGGCGCGTTCACCGATACCGTTCATGGTGACCTCCACCTGGCGGGCTCCGTTCAACACGCCTTGTACGGTGTTGGCGGTTGCCATTCCCAAGTCATTGTGGCAATGGGTAGAGATGACTGCCTTTTCGATACCATCTACGTGCTCCATCAGGTATTTGATTTTCGCACCATATTCGTCCGGCAAGCAATAACCGGTCGTATCGGGAATATTCACAACCGTAGCGCCAGCCTTGATAACAGCTTCTACCACACGTGCCAGATATTCGTTGTCCGTACGTCCAGCATCTTCGCAATAGAACTCGATGTCTTCCACATACTTCTTGGCATATTTTGTTGCCGCAATGGCACGTTCCAGAATCTCTTCCTGGTTGGAGTTGAATTTATATTTAATATGATAGTCTGATGTACCGATACCCGTATGGATACGTCCGCGTTTCGCGAACTTCAGAGCTTCGGCAGCCACGTCGATATCTTTTTCAACCGCACGGGTAAGCGCACAGATAGTAGGCCATGTTACGGCTTTCGATATTTCAACAACGCTATTAAAATCACCCGGACTCGACACGGGGAAACCGGCTTCAATCACATCGACACCCAGTTCTTCCAGCGCTCTCGCAACCTGAATCTTCTCAATGCTGTTCAACTGGCAACCCGGCACCTGCTCGCCGTCGCGTAATGTAGTGTCGAAAATAAATAATCTGTCTGACATAGTTCTATCCTCTTTAATTTTATTATAACTTACTATTCTTTAATAAAAAAAGCCTCTCTCACAAGGAAGTGAGAAAGGCTCTTTAATATCTTTATGCCCAGCAAAGCATATACAGTCTCACTTCCTATCCCGTTCCCAGAGTAGAATAATATTTAGAGAAATAATGAGACTATTTAGCATTTCCTGTTTCATGTTGTTCTTTTTGTTGTTTCAGTTTGAACGCTGCAAAGATACAGCCTTTTTCCAAACCACCAAATATAAATCGAAGTTTTTTATATATATTTTCTTATAAAACGTAAGTAAGATAAGTAAAAGCAAAATCAATTCATAACTAAATCATTGCCTCACATAAACGGAAGCCTTAATGCCGAACGGCGCTTTCTTATACGTGTCCAATGAAACCGAACGATGCAAGCTGCTGGTTGAATAGAGCGGGAAGAAAAGTTTGCCTTTGCCATAGACGCGAACAATCTCAAATCCAACCCGGATATTTCCTGCCGGAATCAAGGGAGGCGTATCGTAGGTAAACAAGACTTTTTCTTTCTTTTCCATTTTCCGGATTGTTTGGTAAATAGGCTGAACCGGCAGTAATTCCGGGTTCATCTCATCAGAAAGATGATACAGATTTATACGTACCAAAACACTGTCATACCCGCATCGAAAAATAGGTAACCGGATTTGTTCCAACAGCCCATCCTTGTCCAATTTCACAGAAATACCGATTTCTTCCCCCAAACTGCCGATGCTATCGGTAGCCATCACGCCTCCCGGCACCCGTATTCCTTTATTGCTGATCCACTTTCCTTTCATGGGAGAAATAGAGACTTCCGGGAGAACCAGCAGGCTATCCTCCAATACAACGGTAACAGGCGAACCGGCAAGTTCCCGGAGGCGGGAAGAGTACTTTTTATATGCAATATGGGATATGGTCAATTGATCGTCCAACAAGGAATCCGGCACAAACAGGCAGAATTTTCCAGCCTCGTCAGACATTCCTCCAAAGCCTTTTCCCATGACCCCGACATTGACAAAAGCAACAGGTTTCCCCTTCGCATCTTTAACCACACCGTTTATCTCTGTCTTATGCTCTTGCGCATTGGCAGCAAACAATGAAAACAACAGAAAGAAAAGCAGACATTTCATGATATTACTTTTTTATAGAGAATTGATCCAGTACTTTACCATCCACATCCACCACCTGTATCTTCATTTCTTTTGGATCGGCTGTCGCTTTCAGGACAGCGGTATTGGAGTTGACGATTATCGGGAACGGGGTTTGGGCCGTTGCATCCTGATGGATGAAACGGTGCAGGTGGCCGCAAAGCATCACATCGGGTTTGGCCTCACGAAGCAAAGGCATGAACTTATTTTCCACTTCCAGGTTTCCGTGCCAGCCACCCATCGGCGGGATATGGGCTACGATAATCTTGAACGGAGCCTCCTTGTACTCCTTGCTGTTCAGGACCTGGCGCAACCATTCGGCCTGTTCCGTCCGGTATTCGTCATAGACCGTAATACCGGCATACTCGATATCTAAATCCGGCTTATCCTCCCCGGTATCCAGGATCACGAAACAGATCGGACCTTGCCGGAAAGTATAATAGATATTCTCCTCTTTCGGTGAGAAGTAACGTTGGAACTCGGTTGCAAAAGCACCGCGCGTTTCATGGTTACCCCGCGTGTAATACATCGGGATTTCGGAGGCAAACAATTTTACCGCCGTGTCCATAAAACCGTCGAATATATGGTTTTCCTCGTTAAAGACGGAAACCATATCACCGTTAAAAATAAAGAAGTCAGTCTTTTTCAAGTCACATTTGGAAACCAGATTGGACAGGACATCATTTTTTCCGTGTATGTCATTCACCATCGCGAACGATACGGTATTGTCAGCCGGATTACTTGTCTTGAAGACCAACGGCTTCTTCGAATAGACATCCGTCGAGGCATAGTTCCCGTAAATGATTTTATGGCCGATGTGGCTCAATACCTCCTGTGCAAACACCCGGTAGCGATAATTGGTTCCCGGCTTAAGCCCTTTGACTTTCACCGTATGGATCGTCGAGGTATTCTTCACGCCGTTGCGGGCATCGAAATAGCGGGGACGCTCCGTCGCATAGAAATCGGAACCATCATCCGGTGCTAACTCCACCCAGCCGACAGAAGGCTGATCCGACATCCATACGATTGTCACCTCATCAGGTCCCAGATTCTGCAAATAAGGCCCGTGCACCAATTGGATCTTCGACTCGACCGCCCCCGCAAGGGAAACAGAAAGCCAAAGAAACATGATCAAAACTTGAAACTTCTTCATGATATAGATAATTTAAGTTATTCAGTTACCGAATCAAAACCTTGCTGCGTATCCCATTATCCAAAAGCATAATATAGACACCACCCGGCAAACCGGAAATCTCATTTGTTCCGGCGGTAAGGCGACCTGTACGGACCGTGCGCCCGGTAATGCTGACAATACGCATTCCGACCGGTTCATCCGTCGTGATACAGATACGGCCATCGAGCACACGGATACCACTTGAGGGATCAGTGACCTTATCGAGAGCAGTCGGATCGTCTGTCTTTTCCCAATGCGCATAAAACGTCCTGTCCGCCGTACCGATCGAGGATGGAGAAGCCAGTTCCGTTCCGCCTTCCTTCTGATCGAACCAACCGACAAACGAATATCCTCCACGGACGGGCACGTTGGCCAACGGACGGATAGTTCTGCCTGTATTGCCGTAGATCGTATCGAGGGCTGCTGCGCCTTCATAATTCAAGTCGTAAATGACAGAATAAACTTTCAAAGCGGCTTGTTCCTCCTCCGGATAAAAAGCCAGAAGAACGGGTGTCGATTTCAAACCGGCGGCTTTTGTTCCGGACAGCGACTGACCGTAAGCATTACCGAGAAGAGCGGCAACTTCACCACCTTCAAACTGTTCGGCAGTCTTAGCGATAACGTTGCTGACCGTACTCTGGTTTTTATACACTCCTACCGCAGCCGTTCCATCAAGATAGTAACAATTATCAACGATAACAGCATGCGCATACGCAACATCATCGTTTAAACCACAGATGGCACCGACCTGTGTACCGATAGACGAATATTCATTCATGACTTTGCCTGTATTATAGCAATTAAGGATAGAACCTTCGTTTCTGCCACATATGCCACCAGCCCATACATCACCTACAGCTTTCACGAGACCTAAGTTGTAACAGTCGATATTTTTTGCGGCATCATCGTTCTCACCACAAATTCCACCAACATAAGCATCATGCCCCGTCGCACAAACCACTCCTGAAAAGTAGCAATTACTGATACGTGCACCATTTTCTTCTTTATGGTCTTCACCATCCGCCCGACCACAAACACCACCGACACAATCGACAGCCGAAATATAACTGTTAACGACACCGAGGTTCTTCACTTCAGCCCTCTTCTCTATCGCACCGATAAAACCTTTGGCACCATTATCAGTCGTATTGATATATACACCGCTGACCGTGTGTCCCTGCCCGTCGAAAATACCACAATATGGAAAATCATCAGCTCCTCCATTCCCATAAGAACCTATAGGCACCCACTGCTCGGCAGGAGCCGTGCCTTTGATTGTGCCATCAGCATTCAACTCCAACTCTGACAATTTTATGTCCGCCATCAGTTTCGCATTAAGCGAAACATTCCCCCTGTTCACCTGATCGCGGAACCACTTCAACTGTTCCGCATTTTCAATCTGATAATACCCGTCGACCAGCTTCGGATCGGAAGAACCCTGTCCCCGAACGGGTAAAGCCCCCATCAGAAGAAGGGCTACCAAACAAGTGTAAAGTATTTTTTTCATCGACAAATAGTATTTAATGTTTAACCCGTTCAAATGTAGTCAAAAAACAAACACAGGGATACAAAACAAAGGGAAATTCAATTCCCAGAGCTTTGTATCCCTGTGAGATATTCATCCGAAGTTCCTTGTCCCCGCGCTTGACGCGGGGCCGCAAAAAGTATTAGTTATTTTCCGGACGCAGTTTGCGGACAACGGCACCGGCACGCCACATTTCGCTGTTGCGCAGGGCTTCCAGTTCCTTGTTCAGACCTTCGCGATAGTCCGGTTTGCTGTTGGTGTCGATAGAACGCTGTGCTTCATTGCCGGCAGCTACTTCGTTATACAGTTTTTCGAATACCGGTTTAGTTGCATCGTGGAACGGGCCCATCCAGTCCAGAGCACCACGCTGAGCAGTAGTGGAACAGTTTGCATACATCCAGTCCATACCGTTTTCTGCGAACAGCGGCATCAACGACTGAGTCAGCTCTTCCACTGTTTCGTTGAATGCTTCGGAAGGTTCGTGTCCGTGTTCACGCAATGTCTCGTACTGAGCCAGGAGCAGACCCTGGATAGCACCCATCAGCGTACCGCGTTCGCCAGTCAGGTCGGAATACACTTCCTTCTTGAAAGTTGTTTCGAACAGGTAACCTGAACCGACACCGATACCCAGTGCGATTACACGATCCCATGCTTTGCCGGTTGCATCCTGGAAGATTGCATAGCTGGAGTTCAAACCACGTCCCTGCAGGAACATACGGCGCAGAGATGTACCGGAACCCTTCGGAGCGATCAGAATTACATCAACGTCTGCGGGAGGAATGATGTTTGTACGTTCCTTGTAAGTGATTGCAAAACCGTGAGAGAAATACAACGCCTTACCCGGAGTCAGATATTTCTTGATACGCGGCCAGCATTCGATCTGGGCGGCATCAGAAAGCAGAACCTGTATGATAGTTGCTTTTTCGCAAGCTTCTTCGATACCGAAAAGTGTCTCACCCGGTACCCAACCGTCGGCAACAGCCTTGTCATAGGTCTTGCCCGGACGCTGTCCTACGATCACGTTAAAACCATTGTCGCGCAAGTTCAAGCTCTGTCCAGGGCCCTGAACGCCGTAACCGATTACTGCGATTACTTCATCTTTCAACACTTCTCTTGCTTTTTCCAACGGAAACTCTTCGCGGGTTACTACGTTTTCGTCAACACCGCCAAAATTCATTACTGCCATTTTCTTCTTACTTTAAAATGTATTTAATAATAATATTCTATTCTCTAACTCCACGTAACGGCTGCACGGCAAATCGCCTTGCCCTCGTTACAGATTGCCATATTATATTTTTCAGAACCGGCATCCTGCTTATGCAACATGAGTTCCATCCCATATTTGCCTTCAGCCTGGTAAGCGATTTCGAAACGTTTGATATCTTTTGTCTTAAACATCTCCAGGTCGAACAGGTCCAGGAGGTGTTCCATATATTTGATACTGTTCAGGTGGCCGTTGATGTCCAGGTCGCTGTATTTGATCGAGTAAGGAATACCTTCCGACTCACTTTCCGCAGCCGCAATCTTACCCGGCTTCTCGATCGGGCAGGAACGCTCGGTTATATAAGAGCTCAGCCCAGCCACATCCAACAGAGTCGGACGGCGAGTCTCGACGTCGATAGCCGCCCAGATGGAACGAGCGTAACCGAAGGTCTTCCCGTTGCTGTCCGCCAGCTCGAAACAACGGCTGGTGAAGAGACGGCCGACCTCGTCTATCCAGGTATATAGCGTTATAGGCTCCGACATGGCAGGATATTCAATCATCTCGATCGCCAGACGGGAAAGCACCCAGGCAGTATGCCGTTCGGACATGTCGTTGAAGCCGAATCCACGTTCGGCGGCATGAGTAGACGCTACGTGTATCAGGTAGTTTCCGATCATCGGGATCGTTACGCGTCCACGGAAATCCAACAGATATGGTTCTGTGACGAAATGAAATTCTCCTACTTTGTTTTTCTCCATAATTCTATATTTTAAGAGGGCAGGCAGACCACGCCCCTACGTTATTGTCCGTTTCTTTCCTGCAGCTTGCGTTCCATATCGGCCAACATATCACTCAACCGCTCTACGCGGCTTTTGGTGATGGCGATACGTCCGGAACGGATAAACTGCAAGACGCCGATCGATTCGCTCAACTCTTTGAAAAGCGCCTGCGTCTCGTCGTAATGACCGCTCTTTTCCAACACCACGCACGTCTCGTTCATCTCCAGGATACGAGCGTTGTACTTGCGGATCAGGTCTTCGACCGTACCCATCTTGATGAACAGTTCCGTGCTCAACTTGTAAAGGGCGATCTCCTGGAAGACCAGGTCTTCATCCGTATTATAATAAGCCTTCAGGATGTCGACACGCTTGTCGATCTGTTTCACCACCTTGTCGATCATATCCTCATCGGCAAAGGTCGTGATCGTAAACTTATGGATACCCTGTATCGCAGACGGAGAGACAGAAAGCGTCTCGATGTTCAACTGCCGGCGCGTAAAGATAATCGTAATCTGGTTCAGAAGACCTACTGTGTTCTCTGAAAAGATAATAACGGTATATAATTTTTTTGTTGTCATAGCTTCGCCTCCTTACTTATCTCCTAATATCATGTTTGTTACGCTTGCTCCGGCAGGCACCATCGGTAATACCATACCGCAAGTCTCCACATTGGCAACCAGTACGTATGCGCCGTCGTGCGCGAGCATCTCGGCAATAGCCTCGTCCAGCTCTTCCCGCTTGTCGACCGCCCGGCTGGCGATACCGTAAGCCTTGGCGATTGCTACGAAGTCGGGATTCTCCATCGTCGTGTTGGAATAGCGTTCGTGGAAGAACAGTTCCTGCCACTGGCGTACCATACCGAGGAAATTATTATTCAGGATGATAATCTTTACATCGAGTTTTTCCTGCATGATGGTTCCTAACTCCTGGATCGTCATTTGCATACCTCCGTCGCCGGTAAAGAAGCAGACCGTACGGTCGGGTGCGCCAAACTTAGCTCCCATAGCAGCCGGAAGGCCGAAGCCCATCGTGCCGAGACCGCCGGATGTAACCACACTGCGGGTTTGTTTATATTTAAAGTAGCGGACGCCCATCATCTGGTTCTGGCCTACATCCGTCACCAGGATGGCATCGTTGCCTGTCGCCTCGGATACTTTGCGGACCACTTCGCCCATCTTCAGCTGGCCACTGGCCGGAGACAATTCTTTTTCAATCACCTTCTCGTATTCTTCCCGGGCATCCGGCTCAAATTCGGCATTCCACTCCGGACGCTTCCGTTCTTCCAACAGTTCTGTAATCATCGGGATCGTGTGTTTGGCATTACCCAGCACTTTCACGTCTACCGGAACATTCTTTCCGATTTCGGAGTTATCGATATCCAGATGGATGATCTTGGCCTGCTTGGCATACGTATTCAGATCGCCCGTCACACGGTCGTCGAAGCGCATTCCGATGGCGATCAGGACGTCACATTCGTTCGTCTTCCGGTTCGGTCCTACATTTCCATGCATACCCAGCATACCTTTATTTAAAGGAAAATCGGAAGACATAGCCGACAAGCCCAAAACTGTCGAACCGGCCGGTATATCGTTCTTCAGCAGGAATGCTTTCAGTTCTTCTTCAGCCCCTCCCAGCAAGACACCTTGCCCGACCAGGCAGAACGGTTTCTTTGCACTGTTGATCAGAGCGGCAGCCGTCTTAATCCGATCCCGGTTGATCTCCGGTTCCGGCTGATAGCTGCGGACAAAGTCCACCTTCTTATATTCGTAATCGACCAAACCGACTTGCGCATCTTTTGCCAGGTCGAGGACAACAGGTCCCGGACGGCCGGTAGAAGCGATATAAAAGGCACGCGAGACAGCCCAGGCGATCTCTTCCGGCCGGCGGATCTGATAAGCCCACTTCGTAATTGGCTGGGCAATACCGATCACATCTACTTCCTGGAAAGCATCCGTTCCGAGCAGCGGAGAAGGCACCTGTCCGGCTATGACTACCATAGGCGTACTGTCCATCAAAGCATCGGCAATACCGGTAATGGTATTAGTTGCGCCGGGACCGGAAGTAACCAAGGTCACTCCCACTTTGCCGGATACGCGTGCATATCCCTGGGCGGCATGCGTCGCTCCCTGTTCATGGCGGACCAGGACATGTTTCAACTGATCTCTGTAATCATACAAGCTGTCGTAAATAGGAATTGCCTGCCCTCCCGGATAACCGAAGATAGTGTCTACTCCTTCAGCGATCAGCGTCTTCAGCAAAGCTTCCGAACCGGTTATCTTTTGTTTCTCCATATCTCTCTATTTTAGTCTGATGTTTAATCTTCTACAATTCTTACTCCCCCTTTGTCGGCCGATGAAACCATCTTACCGTAAGCCTTTAAGGCTTTCGAGACGACTCGCTGGCGGTAAGGAGGCGTAAAGGCTTTCGTCCCGCGGGCTTCTTCCGCCTTGCGGCGTTCTGCCAATTCCGTGTCGCTGACCTTCACATTGATGGTACGTTCCGGTATATCGATCTCGATAATATCGCCATCCTTCACCAGGCCGATTGCTCCGCCGGCTGCCGCTTCGGGAGACACATGGCCGATAGAAAGGCCGGATGTGCCGCCACTGAAACGTCCGTCCGTTATCAGGGCGCATTCCTTACCAAGATGGCGGCTCTTTATATAAGAGGTAGGATAAAGCATTTCCTGCATACCCGGACCGCCTTTCGGTCCTTCGTGCGTGATCACGACCACGTCACCCGAAACGACTTTTCCACCCAGGATTCCTTCACAAGCGGCATCCTGCGAATCGAACACTTTGACAGGGCCGGCAAATTTCCAGATACTCTCGTCCACTCCGGCGGTCTTCACCACGCAACCATCCAATGCGATATTTCCTTTCAGGACAGCCAGGCCGCCATCTTTGGAGTAAGCATGTTCGACGTCGCGGATACATCCTCCGGCACGATCGGTATCCAGTTCTTTATAGTAAGTTTCCTGCGATCCCATCTGAATACTGAAACGATGGGCCGGGGCGCTCTTATATTTCTTGATTGCCTCATCCGTTACGTTCGGCGAAGTGATTGCGAATTTGTCTACAGCCTCGGCCAGTGTCATGCCATCCACACGTTTCACAGCGCCGTCTACCAGTCCGCCCTTCAGCAACTCATTCATAATCCCCATAATACCACCGGCACGGTTTACATCCTGAACATGATAGGTATGTGTATTGGGAGCGACTTTGCAAAGGCAGGGAGTCTTGCGTGACAGCATATCGATGTCGTCCATCGTGAAATCGGCTTCCGCTTCCTGTGCAACAGCCAACAGGTGAAGTACCGTATTGGTCGATCCGCCCATGGCGATATCCAGCGACATAGCGTTCAGGAAAGCCTGACGGGTAGCGATACTGCGGGGAAGAACCGAGTCGTCACCATCGCGGTAATATTTATAAGCATTTTCTACAATCTGTTTGGCTGCATCGCGGAACAGCTGCGTACGGTTAGCGTGCGTAGCGACAATCGTCCCGTTACCCGGAAGCGCCAGACCGATCGCCTCGTTCAGGCAGTTCATCGAGTTTGCCGTAAACATACCGGAGCAGCAACCGCATCCGGGGCAGGCGTTCCGTTCGACCTGTGCGATCCGTTCGTCGCTCACCGACGTATCGGCCGATTCAATCATGGCATCGATCAGGTCGAGATGGCGGTTATCCAACTCGCCGGCCTCCATTGGACCGCCGGAAACAAAGATGGTCGGGATATTAAGCCGCATGGATGCCATCAGCATACCCGGCGTGATCTTGTCGCAATTGCTGATACAAACCATCGCATCGGCCTTATGCGCATTTACCATATATTCAACGCTGTCCGCAATGATGTCACGGGAGGGGAGCGAGTAAAGCATCCCGTCGTGCCCCATCGCGATACCGTCGTCAATGGCAATCGTATTGAACTCGGCTGCAAAGCAACCCAACTTTTCGATCTCCGCTTTCACCTGTTGCCCGATCTCGTGCAGATGCACATGTCCAGGTACAAACTGGGTAAATGAATTCACAATGGCTATAATCGGTTTGCCGAACTGCTCTTCTTTCAGGCCGTTGGCGCGCCACAAGGCACGGGCTCCGGCCATGCGTCTGCCCTCTGTGCTGTATGAACTTCTTAACGGATTCTTCATCATATTGTTTGTTTACGTTATTTTTATACATTAAAAAAGCCCTTCTCTATATGGAGAAAGGCTTAAGAAATATCTTTATACGACTTCACGACTTCTTGCACACCTTTCTCCTTACCTGCTAATGACTAGAAGGACCACCACGAGAATAATATGCAATACATTGTTCATCATCTTTTCTTATGTCTTTATTTTTTGTTTGACGCTGCAAATGTAGAACAATAATTCGTACCGCCAAAGAATTTAAAAGAAAAATATCACTTTATCTTACATTTCTCAATAAAAAAGGAAGACTGGCTCATTATTTATTATCATAAGGGAGAAATCTCTACTTGAATCAAACTGGTATAATTGTTTTTGACAAGATTGAACTGCGAATGATGATTTAGCGGTGTGTTTGCTCGTATTTACCGGACGCAGACGGGCGCAGATTACGCAGAGGAACGCAGACTTATTTTCTTTTAAAACAATAAATGATCTGCGTTCCTCTGCGTCGTCTGCGAAATCTGCGTCCGGTAATATAAACATAGCGACGCACCG
>QWCH01002105.1_pt1 | contig 29907 bp, 22 predicted proteins | sample 1972671 | NCBI WGS metagenome assembly QWCH01 (sample SAMN09866713, study PRJNA288562) | Human gut metagenome isolate term3_stool, whole genome shotgun sequencing... | isolation source: gut | host: Homo sapiens | place: USA: California
AATTTGCGAATGTGTAAGTTTCATTTTTTTCTTTTTTATAGTTTTCAAATACAAAGATAAGAAAAAAGAAGCTTACACACTTTTATAGGACAGTACCAAGAGGCGACGGACCATCGCCACAAAATCATATAACAAAAAAACAGGACTGAAAACTCACTTCATAAGCCACTGCTAATCAGCAAGATATTGATTGAAAACTAAAAGATAAGCTTTTGTTCGCCCATTCATGACCTATCGCATGGCAAAAGGTCAGCTTTCGCATTCAGAAAGTAAGGTGTGGTACAGATTAGCAAGTGTTCAAAACCGAACATACTTATTTTCTTAGCGTTTTTTATTTCAACTTGCTACATTCTTTCCGCCTCTTTTTCGTCATTCTTCAGTCGTTCATCGGCCGACAAGCCCACAACAAGCCCACTTTCAAGAAAAAAATACTGACGGGAAAAGAAACGAAAATGAAGGGGCAATGAATGGGCAACAACTCTTTAAAAACCGAATATACGGGACACTATTGGGATTTTTTTAAGAAAAAGAGGCCGGTTTTTCTTTTTCAAAACAGATTTTCGTATATTTGCAAAAATAACAATCAAACTGGCGCATCAGTCATCTTCAATAGCCTAAACTTACCCACCTATGATTGAATATAATGACGAATGGATTATCAAAACTGACAACATCAACCTGACCGACGACGCAAAGACACAGGAAATGACCCTCTATGCCTTCTGTATGAAGGGCAGCAGCGACCTCACCTACGACGGCAAGGCCTTCGAACTCAAGCCCGGCATGCTGCTCGTGGCCAACAACTGCAGCGTGATGAGCATAGGACGGCAAACTGACGACTTCGCCGTCGAGGGCATGTTCGTACACCCGAAATACCACAACCTCACGGCCCTGCGCTCAAACTACACCCTTCGTCACATACTGCTGCTCAATGCCAATCCCGTCATGGAGCTGCTGCCCAAGGAACAGGAGCGGTGGCACAGAGACTACGAGAATGTGTTCTACCAACTCTCTGTGAAGGAAAACAAATTCCAGCACGAAATGATGATAGCGGTCAGCTGGCAGCTCATCATCGACTGCTTCGACTTCACAAGTCGCATCTACGGAAAGGGCGACACATCGACACAGGCATCGACACTGGCCAACAAATTCTTCGAGATGCTTGAGCAAGGCGACTTCCGTGAACACCGCAACATACCACACTATGCCGAAAAACTCTTCGTCACGTCGAAACATCTATCGGAAGTTATCAAGAAGGTCAGCGGACACAGCGCCAATTATTGGATTACGCATTACACCGTGGCAGAGCTGCAAAACACGCTGCGCGGAACGGAAAAGACCATGACCCAGATTGCCTACGAGTTCAATTTCTCATCCGTGGCCTATTTCACCCGTTACCTACAGACCAACCTCGGCGTAACGCCCACACAGCTGCGCGAGTAGAAGGCGGAAGCTCCGGCCAGCGACAGCAAGGCAGAACGGAGAGAGCACAGGGCAATAGCCGGCTAAAAAAACGAAAAGATGCTTACTATTCAACACAAATTTCCACCTTTCTGATATTTTTTACGTAAATTTGCAGTCGATTTCACTTTGGAAGGGACCAAAGAATCGGCCTGAGTAGATGATGTCCTCGATGGCAGAAAGCCAAGCGTCAGCGAGCTAGCAACGATAGAAGACCACACGGCCGCCACGCACGCACTCCGAGAAGCAAAGAGGACAAAGGCCGACAAGGCGTCAACCCATGCACCTCCATGAGGCAATCACGGCGACGACGCACAAAACCCACCCATAACTCTATTCAAATCAGTATGACAATTATGGTTAAATCAACAAGCGTGAGACTCACAATGCTGACACTCCTGTTGGCACTGACACTCACATCGTGCATCAGGGACGAAGCCCTCAATACAGAGGCCGACATCGTTTCGTGCCAAGTAGATGGCGACTTGCTCATCCGCAAACCCGTCATCACCAACAACGAAGTGCGACTCTACGTCAACGGCTGGGACGAAGTGACACAACTCGCACCCAAGTTCACCCTCACCGAAGGAGCCACCATTGAGCCCGAAAGCGGAACAGTGCGCGACTTCACCACCCCACAGACCTACACCGTGACATCGCAGGACGGACAATGGAAGAAAAACTATAAGGTTTCGTTCATCTCCGACGACGTTGCCACCGTCTATCATTTTGAAAACATGAAATGGTACGAGTATGCCAGCAGCTGGGATCCAAACACCCCACCACACAAATTCTACCACATCTTCTACGACACCACCATCGACGGCACGGAGATGACATGGGGAAGCGGAAACGCAGGCTTCATGTTCACCAACGCTGCCGACCCAGCCGAATCGTATCCCACAAGCCAGGCAGACGGAGGAGTGCAGGGAAAATGCGCGAAACTTCAGACCGTCAGCACAGGAGCAATAGGGGCGTCGTTCGGAGCACCACTGGCCGCCGGCAACCTGTTCATGGGAACATTTGAAATCAATATGAAGAACATGGCGAAATCGACCCGCTTCGGACAGCCGTTCCGCAAGACTCCACAGGCACTCGTGGGCTACTACAAATACAAGGCTGGTAAAAAATTCACCGACAAGAAAGGAATCGAAGTGCCTGGCAAGAAAGACGAATTCGACATCTATGCCGTGTTATACGAAGTGACACCCGAAGTGCCGTATCTCGACGGAACCAACTCACTGACAAGCGACAACATCGTGCTCATGGCAAGGCTCAACGACAAGAAAGAGACCGACGAATGGACACGCTTCGCCATCAACTTTGAACCAGTGAAAGGACGAAAAGTGGATGCCGCAAAACTGAAGGCAGGCCAATACAACCTTGCCATCATCATGTCGTCGAGCAAGGACGGGGCAACGTTCAACGGAGCAGTGGGAAGCACACTCTACGTCGATGAAATGGAACTCTTCTACGAGTAAACCCTCCCACCGGTCCTCCCGGAAAGGGAAAGACCCCCAGAGGGAGGCGGAAAACAAGGCCAACCAATTATTAACGATTATCTGAAAAGAAGAATGAAGACAACATATTCAACAAGCAACACAACCGACGGAACGACAACCACCGCACGAATGGCGACCGTCGGCAAGGCAATTATCGTAGGCATGGCACTCCTAATATGCCCCTTCGCACATGCACAGGACGTAAGAAACGACGTACTTGAGCAGTCGGAACGCAACGGATGGGAATTTGAGGTGAAGACTGGCGTCAACATCGGCGGCGCATCGCCCATCCCCCTGCCCGTGGAGGTGCGCTCTATCGACAGCTACAGCCCACGGTTCAACGGCTCGCTGGAAGGCATGGTGACCAAATGGCTCGACAAGAACCCACACTGGGGTGTGTCGGTAGCACTGAAAGTGGAGGAAAAAGGCATGATAACAGGTGCCAAGGTGAAAAACTACAGCATGGAGATTATCGACGATGGAAGCCGCGTGGCAGGCCGTTGGACGGGCTATGTGAAAACAAAATACAACTCTACGATGCTCACCATACCCGTGATGGGCAACTACCGCTTCAACAACGCTTGGAAAGTCAGGGGCGGACTGTTTGCATCGCTCCGGTTGGACGGCGAGTTCACGGGACACGTCAGCGACGGATACCTGAGAGAGACCGATCCAACGGGCGAGAAACTCGCCTTCACCGACGGCAAAACCGCCGCCTACGACTTCAGCTCCAACCTCAACCACTTCCAATGGGGAGCACAAGTGGGCGGAACATGGCGGGCCTTCCGACATTTCACGGTTAATGCCGACTTGGCATGGGCCTTCACTGACATCTTCGAAAAAGACTTCAAAACCATCACGTTCAACATGTACCCCATCTTCCTCAACGTGGGATTCGGCTACACCTTCTAAGGAAAGTGGCACGAACGGGGAATGGAAGAAAATGAAAAATGCAGGGCATCACGCTCTGCATTCTCTATTTAATACTGTATTATGTTCTTGTATGAAGCTTGATTTTAGGTTCGTACCTCACGGTACTACCCTAAATCTTGCATCATTTTGTTACCCTTTTAATGAAAAAAATCTTAATTACCTAAACTAATCCTATTTGCTTGAATCCTGAACAATCGCTTTGTTCTTTACCTAAAAAACTACTAAACCTAATCTATTACTACTAACCTAAACAATCTATTTGTCTTTCTTGTAATGCAAAAGTACAACAGTTTGCGAACACAAGCAAACAAAACAGCGAAAAAATCGCATTTCTCCTCGAATTTTTGATTTATATCAATCAACCCGTCCTTATCCCTATCGCATTCCAAATAATGTGTTCCATCAGTTCAAGGTCTGCCGATCATTTCCCGAAAGCTGACCTTTTGCCATGTGATAGGTCATGAATGACGTGGCAAAAGCTCACCTATCAGTATCCCGTTGCTATTATTCTGATTGTCAGCAGATTGCAACATACATTCCAGCCCCTGTTATTTTGAGTAACAGCTCTGTTCTCCCACACCTCAAAAAGTCCGCCATAGCCCCCATTGCTCGCCCGTGAGCAAGCGAACTTTGAAGAAGTAGGTTTGTACGCTCAGGCTTACCTCCTCATCTCACTTTCTGCTCCAACAGTTTCCAATATAAACGCACATCTGGTATAAGTTGTTTAAAATAGTTTAAATTAAGATGTATTATAAAAAAATATGCAAAAAAGAAAGGAAGAACGTATCTTTTTTCAAAAAAAAAAGTATTTTTGTAAATAAAATTTCTAGTCGACTGGATTATCAGACTACACTGTAAAAGAAGCAGTAGCCGAAAAGCTTATAACAAAAGAGTAGGCACAAAAATTATTCACTATGAAGAAATTCTTTTCAAAAGTAAGTCTATTGGCATGCCTTTGCCTTTTCCCAGCAATACCAATGATGGCACAAGATGATAAACCCGCAACACTACAAGTAGCTAACAGTGAGCCACAAAAAACTTACACTGTTATTATTTTCGAAGATGGAACACGAGCTATCTATGAGGGAAAATTAACAAATGAAGAAATTGCAGCTATTTACACTGCACATAATTTGGAGAAAAGAAAAGTCAATTAAATCATATCTTATAATTAAGTAGCTTGAAATATTTCAAGCTACTTAATCATGAAAATAATGCGAAGATATTTACTTTTATTCATTATGTCCAGTCTCAACATATTCGCGGGATATGGACAAAACAACATAAGCATCACTTACAATATGAGCCATAGGCAAGTGGAAGAAATCCAAAAGCCGGAAAACGATATCATGGTATTGGACATCAGCAATGAGCAATCCATATTTTATTGTCTGACTTTTGAACGAAGCAGAGTTGTCACGGACAGTTTGCTGAAAACCGGTCACAATGCTTATGAAGCTCACGAAGAAGTGATAAAACGCAATCTGACTGACTACTCAACGGCAATGAGCGTATTGAAAAACTTCCCGGAAAAAGGAAAAATCGTTGTCAGCGATGTATTCTTCAAGCCATTCATGTACGAAGAAGATATGCCGAAAATGAAATGGACGCTTGAAGAAGCCGATACCACAATAGCGGGTTACACCTGTTATAAGGCCGTTACCACCTATCGCGGACGAACATGGACAGCCTTCTACACTCCTGAGATCAGCATCGCTGATGGACCTTGGAAACTATGCGGTTTGCCGGGAATGATTTTATACGCCCGTGACGCAAAGGGAGATTTCGCATTCGACTGCATAGGCATCGCAAAGGGTAACCAAAGCAAAATAGGATTGAGGGATGAGAAGTACAACCACTGCACCGCCAAGGAAATGGAAGAACTGAGCATGTTGATGAGAAAGAACTCCGATGAACTGCTGAGCCGGGTGATGGGCATACGGGTGCTTTCCAAAAAAGATGCCAATGGAAGGGACATAAGGCAGAAGGCGGCAACGGCATGCCTGATTGAGACTTTGAAGTAATGCAACGACTTACAACACTTTTCATACTGGGCATACTCTGGCATTTCCAGACCTTTGCACAGTCCTTCAACGGGTACGTCAAAGACAAGGACGACACGGCTATGGAATGGGCAACCGTCATCCTGAAGAATGTGGAGGGAAAGCCTGTCGCATACACCCATTCAGACCAAAAGGGGTATTTTGAGGTGGATGTACAACCCGGCAAAAATCCCGCTGAGCTTTCAATCGGAATGATGGGATATGAAACGCTGAAACTACCCGTAAACGAGTTCAAGAACGGTCGCACTTATAAAATGTACGAAACTTCCTACGAACTGAAAGAAGTAAAGGTGAAAGCGCAGAAAATAAGGCAGACAGGCGACACATTGATTTACAGCGTGAACGCCTTCAGGCAGAAGCAAGACCGAAGCATTGCCGATGTCATCGCAAAGATGCCGGGACTGCAAATAGGAGCCGACGGAAAGATTTCCTATGAGGGGAGAAACATCAACACCTATTATATAGAAGGCATGGACTTGTTGGGCGGAAAGTATTCCATAGCCAACGAAAACATCAGTGCCGACAAGGTGAAAAGTGTGGAAGTACTGCAAAACCACCAACCGGTAAAAGCACTGAAAGGAATAAAGTTCAGCGAGCAGGCAGCCATCAATATTGTCCTGAGAGATGACTCAAAAAACATCTGGCAAGGGATAGCTGATGTCGGAACAGGCCTTACATTGCAACACAAGACAAAATGGCTCAGGGAGCTAAGACTGATGGGAATGTTCATCTCTCCAAAAATGCAAAGCATATCGCTGCTGAAAACCGACAATACGGGAAAAGACATTGAACACGAAGTGAGCGACCTCACCCCAAACCGATCACTGACGCTGGGAAACGGATTACTAAGCGGTATAGATATAAACAGACCCGCACTTGCCGGCAGACGCTACCGGCTGAACGACACGTACATAATAGCTTCCAACTGGCTGATAAAGACTGGCAAAAACAACGACCTGCGGTTTCAGCTCAACGGATTGACTGACAAAACAGAACAACAAAGCAGAAACGAAAAAATATATCTGGACGCAGAAAGCGGAAACGCACTCATTACGGAAGAACAAAATGCCTTTACCAAACGCAACGAATGGAAAGGCGAGCTGTTGTATAAGGTAAACAAAGAGAAAATCTATCTCGCAAACAGTTTGAAAGGATATATTGATTTCGATTACGCCAGAGGAAACACGCTGCTCAACGGTATCTCCGTTCACCAGGAAGTAACACCGCGCGCACGATACATTGCCGACGACTTGGAATACATCACCAATATGAAAGGCAACAGAAGTTTCTCAGTTTCCTCACAGTTTATATATGGCTATCAGCCCGGCAGACTATTGTTGCGCAACGGAATAACGGAAAGGCTGGGACTGCACACCGTAAAATGGAACACCTATTCCTATTTCCGACACAAAACAGCGGGGTTCAACGTCACATACAAAGTCGGAGTCGATTTCCAAAACAAGCACCTAAACACGGCAAACGATCTGACGGATAGAAGAGACTGCTACACGGAGCTACTGCCATACGTCTCACCAGTGCTTGCCTATCAGGATAAGAATATGAAACTGACGTTGTCCGGGCGGCTGGGATGGATGTATCGCAAACTGAACTCTCTGTCAAAAAGTACATTCACCGCCGAGCCATCACTCTACTTTAAATACGATTTCTCATCGAAAATCAATACCACTCTGACCTACTCGATGGCGACTATCGCAAACAGCATGGATGAGTTGAGCCTCTCACCGATTTACATAAACTACATGACCCTGACGAAAGGCAAGGGAAAACCGGAGGACGTCACGGTGCACACTTTCAGAAACTCGTGGAGCTACAGAGATGCCATAAGCGGTTTTTTTACAAGCATGGGCTTTACCGCAAACGTCATCCGAAACATTGCTTTGTATGCGGCAACACTCGATAAAGGATTCTACAAACGCGAAGTCACAAATGAGCACGGAAAGAGAGAAAGTTGCGTGATAAACGGAAGTTTGGGAAAATCAATAGGATGGGGAAAATTCTCTGTGTCGGCAAAAGCCCTGTACGGATGGGACAAATATCAACTCATGCTCGGCGGACAGCTGACCGACCTCAAAATGCAAAGAGGCAGTCTGGGCATTGAGACTTCGTACCACCCGATAGATTTCTTCTCCGTCGAAGAACGCAGCTCCATGAACTACATGCGGCAGGATGACAAGCTCGCCGGCAATGATAAAAGTTCATTACGATATTTCCATCATGAATTGAAATTCTTCATCATGCCGGGAAATTGGCAGATAGAATGGGACAACGAATTATACCACAGCAATGATAAAACGGTGAACACCAACTTCTTCTCTGACTTGTCAATAAATTATCGCACGAAAACTTACGAAGTGAGCCTGAGTTGCAATAACCTATTCGGAGCGAACCGTTACGAGAGAAGATACGTTACCACAAACGAACGGATTTTTTCCATCAACAATCTACGAGAACGCAGCTTGACAGCCAAGGTGAGTTTCAATCTATAAACGATGTCCGTTCGTGACAAGAAAACTTAGAAAAGCCCAATAGTCTTGAACTCTCCATTTGCCACGGCAGAGCAGCTTTATTGTCAAAGAACAACAAGGCGATTCACTGGAAACGATTAATCGTTTTAATGAAAACGTATAATCGTTTTGGTAAAAACAATTAATCCCAAATCGATCATTAGAAAATTTTGCTTTCTTTTTGCACAAAAAAATCTCCAATGAACGATTGGAGGACGCCGTCCGACAGGAGAACGGACCTCAGCAAAGCAAAACTGGCTGACTCATCACGAGCCAGCCAGCTTCTCAACGATTAGTTGTTTGAGAAAATTATCACTATTTATTGATTGAGTTTCTTTGTACTTGCCGCCCAAAGGCCTGCCGTCGTCCGATTGACGGGCTGATGCAGCACAGACCTATTGTGGCAGCCGACGGCGCATCAGAAGTAAATCTCCTGTATGCCGTTGACCGATATGGAATCGGCTGTCTGACACGGGTTGAAGTTGGCGGGAATGTCGAACTTCACCGATGGTGAATAGCCTAACCGCTTGTCGGCATAGACCAGCTTCATGTAGTAGGCCCAGATGGGTAATGCCATGGTGGCTCCCTGTCCCATTGACGTGTTGTCGAAGTGAATGTCGCGGTCCTCGCCACCTACCCAGCAGCCACTTACGAGCTGTGGCGTGAAGCCCATGAACCAACCGTCGGAGTTGTCGTTGGTTGTACCGGTCTTGCCGCCTATCTGTCCGTCGATGTTGAAGCGAGAACGCAGTCGTCCGCCCGTTCCTCCGTTGATGACTGCCTGCAGCATATCGAGCATCTTGAAGGCACTCTCCTCTGATATGACCTCGTTCATGAGTGGCTGGAACTTGGCGATGACATTGCCATGACTGTCTTCTATCTTCGTAACGAAGAGTGGCGCGCACCTCACACCACGGTTGGCGAAAGTGGTATAGGCACTGCACATCTCGCCCACTGAAAGCTCGGACGAGCCGAGGCAGAGCACAGGCGACGTGTAGCGGTCGATGTCGGGATTATAGAATCCAAAGTCGTGTAGGATGTTGACGAACTGCGACGGACCAAGGAGATTGATGAGATAGGCCGAAATCCAGTTGTTCGATTGCTGCAATCCCCATCTCAACGTTACCTGTTGTCCGTAGCGTGCTCGCGAGGTGTTGCGCGGCGTCCATCCGCCGTAGGTACGTTGCACGTTGGGAGCAGTACTGCAAGGTGTCATTCCGTTTTGCATGGCGAGCGCATAAAGATAAGGTTTGATGGCGGAACCCACCTGTCGGCGTCCGACCATCACCATGTCGTACTTGAAGTGTTCGTAGTCGATGCCCCCGACGTAGGCTTTCACCGCTCCCGTGTGGACGTCCATGCTCATGAAAGCTGCTCTCAGGAACGACTTGTAGTAGCGTATGGAGTCGATGGGTGTCATGAGCGTGTCAACATTACCGTGGTAGGTGAAGAGCGTCATGACGTGTGGTGTTCGGAAGCTACGTACGATTTCCTCGTCGGTTGCCCCCTGCTCCTTCAAAGTGCGATATCTGACACTCTGCTTACACGAGCGGTTGAGAATGTCCTTGATGGTCTTTCGTGTGATATTGTTGGAGAACGGTGCGTTCTTCTTGTATCGGTTGGCCTTGTTGAACTCTGCCTGCAGGTATCCTCCCACGTGTTTGCGTACTGCCTGTTCAGCATATTGCTGCATGCGTGTGTCGATGGTGGTGAAGATGCGCAGTCCGTCGGTGTTGATGTTGTAGTTCTCGCCGTTGCGTTTCTGGTTCTTGTTGCACCACCCATAGAGGGGATCGCTCTCCCATGCCACGGAGTCGAGCACAAATTCACGCATGCGCCACTCCTGATAGTTCTCCCGCTCCGGCTTTTCGGCCATCATGTACTGGCGGAGGAACGACTGGAAATAGTCGGCCGAGCCATCAATGGGCTTGGCACGGGTATAGACAATGCCGAGTGGACGCTGGATAAGCTCTTTGAACTCCTCCTGTGTGATGTAGCCGCACTTCTTCATCTGCATGAGCACGACGTTGCGACGGTTGCGGCATCGGTCGGGATAGCGCAGCGGATTGAAGAGCGACGGATTCTTGCAGAGGCCCACAAGTGTGGCAGCCTCGGTGACGCTCAGATGGCGTGGCTCCTTGTTGAAATAGATGTTGGCCGCACGCTGGATGCCCACGGCATTGTGGAGGAAGTCGAAGTAATTGAAATACATGGCCAATATCTCCTCCTTGGTGAAATGTCGCTCCAGCTTCACGGCGATAATCCACTCGATAGGCTTCTGCAACAGTCGCTCAAGGGTGTTGCGGGCCTTTTCGGAATAGACTTGCTTGGCGAGTTGCTGGGTGATGGTCGAACCGCCTCCGGCACTCGCTTGTTGCATGACGCCACGCTTGACGATAGCTCTGCCAAGGGCAATGAAGTCAATACCGGAATGTTCGTAGAAGCGCTCGTCCTCGGTTGCTACGAGGGCATGGACGAGGTGTGGCGAGAGACTGTTGTAATCGATCGCCACACGGTTGGCGTTGTCTTGATTCCATGTTCCGATGAACTGGCCATCGCTGGAATAGACCTGTGAGGCAAGCTTATCGACAGGATTCGAAAGTTCCTCCATATCAGGCATATAGCCCACCCATCCGTTCCAAACGGCCACGAAAAAGACAGCCATGGAACCGACAAGAAATATCAGCGTTCCCCAAAAGAAATGTACGAGATGTCGTCTCATGTATCCATATTTCTGTCATCATGTCGCCGGCGGAATGTCGGCCAACTGACATAATTCATTTGCAAAGATAGTTTAATTTAAGGAAAGCACAAAATTATTGCCTTGTTTTTTGGGAGTGACAAAATTATTTCCGTACCTTTACAGTCGAAACGGTCAAACTCACAAATTTCAATGGAAAGACATAATTTCGTGAACATCCAGAAGCTCGGACGCGAGGAGATACTCTATCTCATCGACATGGCAAAGGAGTTCGAAGCACACCCCAACAGAGAGCTACTCAAGGGAAGAGTCATCGCCACCCTATTCTACGAACCTTCGACACGCACGCGCCTCAGTTTCGAGACGGCGGCCAACCGACTGGGGGCAAAGGTGATAGGATTCACCGACGCCAAGGTGTCGAGTGTCAGCAAAGGCGAGACGCTGAAGGACACCATTCTCATGGTGGGCAACTATGCTGACGCCATCGTCATGCGACACTACATCGAGGGAGCGGCGCAATATGCCTCGGAAGTGGCACCAGTGCCCATCATCAACGCAGGCGACGGAGCACACCAACATCCATCGCAGTGCTTGCTCGACCTCTACACGATCAGCCAAACACAAGGTACGCTTGAAAACCTAAACATCTACCTCGTGGGCGACCTGAAATACGGGCGGACGGTGCATTCGCTGCTCATGGCCATGCGCCACTTCAACCCCACCTTCCATTTCATAGCGCCACAGGAACTGGCCATGCCCGAAGAATACAAACTCTACTGCAAGGAAAATGGCATCAGATACACCGAACACGAGGACTTCACACCAGAACTGATTGCCGACGCCGACATACTCTACATGACACGCGTGCAGAAGGAACGCTTCTCAGACCTCATGGAGTATGAGCGCGTGAAGAATGTCTATATCTTACACAACAACATGCTCACACTGGCAAAGCCGAACATGAAAATCCTACATCCCCTCCCACGTGTCAACGAAATTGCCTACGACGTGGACGACAGTCCGCACGCCTACTACATACAGCAGGCACGCAACGGACTCTTCGCACGCGAGGCCATCTATTGCTACTCGCTCGGCATCACACTCGACAAGGTGAGGGCAGACAAGACGATACTATAATCCATGCGGGCCACTGCCGACACCGAAAGGCCACGACCCGCCATCGCAATTCAACCAAAATAACTACAAGTATGAGAAAAACAAAACACATCGCATGCTGCCTGCTTATGGCAAGCGCATTGCTTGGCTTCGCCTCCTGTGGCGACAAGACCGACCCACTGGGATTGTGGGATCCAATGGAATGGGTAGCTGATCACCCAGGCAATCCCACCAAGATTACTGCCGAGGCGAAAGGAGGAACGTTCGCCGTCACCTGCACAAACTACAGCCGACCATGGCTCGATTCATACGTCACCGTTGATGGCAAGAAATTTCTCGCCGTCGAGGAAGGCAAAGAATGGGACTACCGCCATATTAAAAAAGACTGGTACGAGATTGAGGTGAAAGGCAACACCTACTGGCTCACCATCGAACCCAACACGACGGGCAAGGAACGCACCCTCACAGTTTATGTAACGGCAGGCGACATCTTCGACACCATAAATATAGTACAGAAGAAGGAATAGGACAAAGCCAACCCTACCCTATTATCAACACCAACAACAAAGAAAGAAAATGTCAAAGAAAGAAAGACTTGTAGCCGCCATCGAGAACGGCACCGTCATAGACCACATACCATCGGGAAAGACATTCCAAGTGTTCAACCTGCTCGAACTGCAGCAACTCGCCACACCCGTCACCATAGGCTACAACTTCTCATCAAGCAAGGTGGGAAAGAAAGGCATCATCAAGGTCAGCGACAAGTTCTTCACCGATGACGAGATATCACGTTTGTCGGTCGTGGCGCCAAACATCATCCTCAACATCATCAAGGACTACGAGGTGGTGGAGAAGAAAAAGGTGACGACACCCGACGAGCTGCATGGCATCGTCAAATGCAACAACCCCAAGTGCATCACCAACAACGAGCCGATGACCACCATCTTCAACACCGTTGACAAGACCCACGGCATACTGAAATGCCACTACTGCGACAAGGAGCAATATATAGATAAGGTGGAACTCTGCGAATGATGCCGAGAGAAAGATGCACGATTGTCCCAAAGTGAGAAATCAGCGGCACAGTATCAGCCAATAACAAAGGCCGAAGACAATATTTTCTATCTTTTATTTGTGCGATTTACAGATTTTGCTTATATTTGCAAGCAATAATAATAACCTAGTCTTCGAAGGCATTACACTATGAAAAATGTTAGCTGGAAAAGACAATAAACACTTAAACAATATGAGAAGAGATCTTGAGATTTTTGATCTTATCGAGAAGGAACACCAGCGCCAGCTGAAAGGCATGGAGCTTATCGCATCCGAGAATTTCGTAAGTGACGAGGTCATGCAGGCTATGGGCTCATACCTCACCAACAAGTATGCAGAAGGCTACCCCGGCAAGAGATACTACGGTGGATGCCAGGTTGTTGACATCGTGGAGAATTTAGCTATTGAGCGCATCAAGAAAGTTTTCGGAGCCGAATATGCCAACGTGCAGCCACACTCAGGCGCACAAGCTAACCAAGCAGTATTCCTCGCTTGCCTTAAGCCAGGCGACACATTCATGGGAATGGACCTTGACCACGGCGGCCACCTTTCTCACGGAAGCCCTGTCAACACATCAGGTATTCTCTACAACCCCATCGGCTATACCCTCAACAAGGAAACAGGACGCGTAGATTACGACAACCTTGAGAAACTCGCACGCGAGCACAAGCCAAAGCTCATCGTTGCCGGCGGCTCGGCATACAGCCGCGAATGGGACTACGCACGCATCCGTAAGGTAGCCGACGAAATCGGCGCTATCTTCATGGTTGACATGGCACACCCAGCAGGTTTGATCGCTGCCGGACTGCTCGACAACCCAGTGAAGTATGCCCACATCGTCACAACCACTACCCACAAGACTCTCCGCGGTCCACGCGGCGGTGTCATCCTTATGGGCAAGGACTTCGACAACCCATGGGGCATCACTCTTAAGAACGGAAACCTCAAGAAAATGTCGGCAGTGCTCAATTCAGCAGTATTCCCCGGCAACCAAGGCGGTCCATTGGAACACGTCATCGCTGCCAAGGCCGTGGCATTCGGCGAAAACCTTGAGCCAAGCTGGAAGGAATACGCAACACAGGTGAAGAAAAACGCAGCAGCACTCGCAGCAGCACTCATCGACCGTGGCTTCGACATCGTCAGCGGCGGAACGGACAACCACTCCATGCTGCTCGACCTCCGCAGCAAGTTCCCCGAACTGACTGGTAAGGTGGCAGAGAACGCACTCGTTGCAGCCGACATCACCGTCAACAAGAACATGGTTCCGTTCGACAGTCGCTCGGCATTCCAGACCAGCGGTATCCGTCTCGGAACAGCTGCCATGACAACCCGTGGCACGAAGGAAGACATGATGCAGCTCATCGCAGAGCTCATCGACACCGTCCTCTCATCACCAGAAGACGAAAAGGTCATTGCAACAGTTCGCGAGAAGGTGAATGCAACAATGAAGGACTATCCTTTGTTCGCATACTAATCCTTCGGCGACAAACCATTGCATTTAAGGTAAAATCATTAATCATTTGATAAGAGAAATCCCTCACCGTGACGGTGGGGGATTCTTTTTTCCCTCTAATCTCGGTATCGGCGGTTTCACCCCCACACACAGGTGCCGTAAGCCATCAGTTGCGGACAGAACGACCGACAGCAACAACGCAAAACAAGCGGGCATTTTCTCAATCGGCATTCCGACATTGAGCCATCGGCAACAAAAAGATGACCTTTCGTCGGCTAAAAGGTCAGCAATGGCGGCGCAAAAGGTGACCTTTCGCCAGCTCATCCGTATCATACTCACAAACACATTTTCCCGAACCCGTCAACCCACTCTGCCACACTGCCTTTCAAAGACTGTACATTACATTGAACGTGTGGCAGATTTCATTGGGCGATGGATGGGATAGAATCGGCCACACCTTATAGATATCAAGGCGACGGGCCGACAAGCGGCGACCGTAGTCACTGTGCTTGTCAGCCCGTTGCGCTGGTTATTGTGGCCGTTTCCGACCGCTGTGGGTATTGTTTATCTCACTACTATCTTGCGTCCGTTGCGGATGTAGATGCCCGGCTGCAATGGTTTGCCCTGCGGCATCTGAACTCCCTGCAGCGTGTAGGTAGCGTTGTTGACGTTGACGCCAGTTGTCTCCACCTCGATGGTGGCTATTCCGTTGGATTTTGTTTCCTCATAGAGCATGGGGAACAAGTTTTTGGCTGACGTTGTACTGTAGTTGCCGAACGATTTGAACTTGGTTGAGTACTGGATGGTGTTGCCAGAGTCGGCGGCCTTGATGGAATAGGTGCCGTCGTCATTCTTCACAACCGTCCATACGTCGGCCTCGGTTGGGTCGGTGGTCGGTGTGAAGGTGCTGTAGTTGCCACTCTGGTAGTAGTATCGGCCCTTGCTGTCCTTGATTTTGAATCCTCCGGCTGCTGCCTCGAATGTGAAGGCGAGTTCATCGGTTTCGAGTGTTATCTTCGATTCTTTCTCCTGAACGTCCGCCACCTTGAGATAGCCGTAGCCCTTTGTGCCCTCTACCACTGGCTTTGCAGCCTTGAGCGTTCCGTTGTTGACCACGATGAGATACCGTTTGCCGTCGGTCGGTGCGGTGGTGAGTTTCGAGAAGTAGTACATGTCGTCGGCATTCTTGAGCGTGTAGTTGGCCGTTGCCACTCTGCTTGCGTCGGTTCCCTTCACTGCTATGGCCTTGAGGGTGGTTGTGGTGTTGAGCGTCAGCGGACTGTTGTATGGTGTGCTGGCCTTTGTCGGCTCCGTTCCGTCGGTGGTGTAGTATATCGTCGCACCTGTGGTTGCGCATGTAATCTCAACCGTCAGCGGAGCGATGTATGAGCCTGAGGTCACTGAGAATGTCGGTGTGGTCACTGCCGGCGGTGTTTGGCTGCCGTAGCGATAGTCGTCGGATGCCGTTGTGACGGATGTGTAGGGGTCGAACGGGCGGTCGATGCTGTCGCCCCAGATGTATTCTGCCAGATAAGGGTAGTCGATGAACAGGTTTCGGTTGCCCTGAATCTCAGCCACGGCGTTGTTGCGTTCAATCTCTATGTCGCTCACGGGGTCGTTCTTAATCCATTCGGTGTAGATGGTGTAAGCCCATTGGCGAAGTGTCGGCCACGAGTTGTTCTCCAACTCCTGCAAGCCCTGTGTGCCTTGCCACGTCAGGTTCTGATAGGCAGTTGCCATATACATATAGGTTCGGCTGAAATCGCCCTTGAATTGGTCTGCCGGTTCGAACATTTTGATGAGTTTTCCGTTAGGACCGGGGCCCATTCCCACCTTCTCGGCACCGTCAGGGGCTGACGAACCGCTGGTGACAATGCCCATGGGGTAGTTGCTCTTGCTGCTGTTTGCCTTGGCGTCGGATGGATAGAGGTGGTGCAAGTCCTGGTAGGCATTGTTTTTTGTTTTCCCCCACCAGCTCTTGGGGAACGAGTGTTCGATGTTCATTCCTGCGATGGATTTACCGTCGTCGCCAGTGAAATAGAACTTGACATCGCTGTAGCGGTTGCGGCATTCCATCGTGTTGCCGATGCGATCGGTGCGATAGAATCCCCACCACGTATGCTTGTAGCCGCTGCCGTACGACAATGTCTTGAGGTTGCCTATGAGATTGAAAACGGCTGTTTTCAAATCGGCTTTCTTCTGGCCCTTGAGCGAGCTGGCATACTCACTGAGCGCTTTGCGATCGATGGCCTGCGCTGCCAGTGTGATGCCCAACAACAATAAAGTCGTCAGTGTTTTGAGTAGTTTTTTGTCCATAATTTTCTTTTTATTTGATAGTGATTATTTTTTATTGTCATAGAGAACGGAGTACAAAGATATAAAAAGGTTTTGGCTTGAACAAACAATTTTTGTGCGAATGTTGATTTTCGGAAAAAATTTAAGAGTGCAATGGGGGGAGCATCGGGGTTAAAAACTGATAACAAGATAGGCGGATGGGCACGGAAATGACGAAAAATGGGTATCTTTGCACGAAATCCCGCAACAACATCGACGGGCAAACACCTATTATAATATGAAGAGACTACAACAGATTCTGATGCTGCTCGTCTGCCTCTGCATCGTGGCTACGGCAGCCATACAGCGCGACGGCAGCCTGTGGGGACACCGCCTCGGCGAAAAGGGGGTGGCTACGGAGACGCACAACGGCAACGACACCATGCGCACGATGGCCGACGGCACCCTCGTCGTCAACACTTCGGCTCTCGGCAGCGACATCAGGGGCTACGGAGGGCCCGTTCCCTTGGAAATATACATCAGCAAAGGGAGGGTGACACGGGTCAAGGCACTGGCCAACAACGAGACACCGGCATTCTTCGGACAAGCCAAGGAGTTGCTCGGACGATGGAACGGCATGACCATCGACGAGGCAGCACGCACCCAACCCGATGCCGTGAGCGGCGCCACCTACTCGTCGAGGGCCATCATCGCCAACATGCACAGGGCGATGGCCTATGCCTCCGCCAATGCCACCACACCGAACGACCTGCTGGCTGACACGCCCGACGCCAAGACTGTGGCAGGACTGGTGGTGGTGATGCTGGCAGCCATCGTGCCACTGCTCGTCCGCAACCGACGCTACCGCACGCTACAACTCGTGCTCAATGTGGCTGTGCTGGGCTTTTGGTGCGGCACGTTCCTCTCGTGGTCGCTGCTGGTGGGCTTCGTATCGGGCGGAATCGACTCGTGGATGTCGCTCATCCCCATCATCATGATGGCCACGGCCTTCGCCTATCCGCTCTTCGGCAAGAAGAATTACTACTGCTCGAATGTCTGTCCGTGTGGCTCGCTACAAGATCTGGCAGGCATGGCGCACCGTCGCAAATGGCACATGAGCCAGAAGGTCGCCCGACGACTGGACTACTTCCGCCAAGGGCTTTTCAACGTGCTGGTGGTGCTGCTGGTCACGGGCATATGGGCAGAGTGGATGGACTATGAGGTGTTCTCGGCCTTCGTCTTTCAGACTGCCTCGGCCTTTGTTCTCGTGCTGGGCATCGTGGTAGTGGTACTGTCGCTGTTCGTGCCACGCCCCTACTGTCGGTTCGTTTGTCCCACCGGCACGCTGCTGCGACTGGCCGAAAACCGCCGCTGACAACCGCCACACGGCTCTGCCCCATCGGCCAACATAAGCTACGGCAAAACCATTGGTGAGCTTTTACTCATCAAAAGGTGAGCTTTTGCGCGCCCATAGCTCACCTTTCGCCACAGGGCAACATTTTTTTAGTCGTGACGATGAGCGGTATCAGAAAAAAAATGGGTATCTTTGCAGTACAGAACCGACAAAGCCAATGACACTACAACAAATGGAATACGTGATGGCGGTCCATCGCTTCGGACACTTTGCCAAGGCAGCCGACTATTGCAACGTGACACAACCCACGCTGAGCTCGATGATTCAGAAGCTGGAGGACGAGCTGGGGGTGAAGATTTTCGACCGCCGCAAACAGCCCATACGTCCCACTCCAGCCGGGAAAATCATCATCGACAGGGCATGGGGCGTGCTCGTGCGGGCACGGAGACTGAAAGAAGTGGCGCAGGAGCAGAAACAATCGCTCACGGGAACCTTCCATCTGGGCGTGCTGCCCACCATTGCGCCCTACCTCATCCCAAGATTCCTGCCGCAACTGATGAGCGACTACCCCGACATCGACCTACGGGTGACCGAACTGAAGACCGAAGAGATGCAACAGGCGCTGAGACGCAACGACATCGACGCCGGCATACTGGCCATGGTCGAAGGGCTCGACAACTTCGACTGCCACCACCTTTTCTACGAGAAGTTCTACGCATACGTGGCCAAAGACAACGACCTCTTCGACCGCACCGCCATCCGCACGGCCGACCTCACAGGCGAATACCTGTGGCTGCTCGACGAGGGCCACTGCTTCCGCGAGCAACTCGTGAAGTTCTGCCAGCTGAAAGCCGCCGCCAACAGCAAGAAAACCTATCATCTGGGCAGCATCGAGACCTTCATGCGAATCGTGGAAAGCGGCAAGGGAGTGACATTCATACCCGAACTGGCCACCTACCAGCTCAGCGAAGGACAGAAACAGCTCGTCAGACCCTTCGCCCACCCCATCCCCACACGCGACATCGTGCTGATGACCAGCCGAAACTTCATACGCAACTCGCTGCGTGAACTCATCGTCGGCAAGATAAGGCAGTCCGTTCCCACCGAAATGCTTGAGCTCAGAGAAACGCAACGGACTGTGTAGGAGTTATTTTGTGTGAAAATCTTTGCCAGTCTCAAATATTTTTTATAACTTTGGGGACGAAAACCAATAGGAGATTGTTTCACACAGCACAATGGTACACCACGAAAATACTGACGGCAAGGATAACAAACGGTTTCCACCCAACGAAAGCAACACCCCCAATGTCATCGTGTCACTCCTATTAAGATAAGTTTATACATTCAAATCACATTAATAAATTATAAGGTAAAATTATGAAGATTGAAAAAATTCACGCTCGTGAGATTATCGACTCTCGTGGCAATCCTACAGTCGAGGTAGAAGTAACACTCGAAAATGGCGTAATGGGACGTGCAAGTGTGCCATCAGGCGCATCAACAGGTGAGAACGAAGCACTCGAACTCCGCGACGGCGACAAAAAACGCTTCGGAGGAAAAGGTGTGCTCAAGGCCGTTGACAATGTCAACAACGTCATCGCACCGGCACTCAAGGGATTCTGCGTGACAGCACAGCGTGCAATCGACTATAAAATGCTCGAAATCGACGGCACACCAACCAAGAGCAAACTCGGAGCCAACGCCATCCTCGGCGTGTCGCTCGCAGTGGCACAGACTGCCGCAAAAGCACTCGGTATGCCATTGTACCGCTACATCGGCGGAACCAACACCTACACACTGCCAGTTCCGATGATGAACATCATCAACGGCGGTGCACACTCCGATGCCCCAATCGCATTCCAAGAATTTATGATACGTCCCGTAGGCGCACCATCGCTTCGTGAGGCACTCCGCATGGGAGCTGAAGTGTTCCACACACTGCAGAAGAACCTCAAGAAACGCGGACTCTCAACAGCAGTAGGCGACGAGGGAGGATTCGCTCCCAAGTTCGACGGCATAGAGGACGCACTCGACGAAATCATGAAAGCCATCAAGGACGCTGGCTACGAACCAGGCAAGGACGTGAAGATTGCCATGGACTGCGCAGCATCAGAGTTCGCAACACAAGAGAACGGACAATGGTTCTACAACTACCGTGAGCTGAAAGACGGCATGCCGAAAGATCCTAACGGAAAGAAACTCACCGCAGACGAGCAGATCGCTTACCTTGAGCAGCTCATCACCAAATATCCTATCGACTCTATCGAGGACGGACTCGACGAGAACGACTGGGAAAACTGGGTGAAGCTCACAGCAAAAATCGGCGACCGCTGCCAGTTGGTGGGCGACGACCTCTTCGTGACCAACGTGAAGTTCCTCGAAAAGGGTATCAAGATGGGCGCTGCCAACTCTATCCTCATCAAGGTGAACCAGATCGGCTCGCTCACAGAGACACTCGAAGCCATCGAAATGGCTCACCGCGCCGGCTACACAACAGTGACCTCACACCGCTCTGGTGAGACGGAGGACACAACCATCGCCGACATCGCAGTGGCAACAAACTCTGGCCAGATCAAGACTGGCTCTATGTCGCGCACAGACCGCATGGCGAAGTACAACCAGCTCATCCGCATCGAGGAGGAACTGTGCTGCACAGCCAAGTACGGCTACAACAAGATTAAATAACAAGAACAAATCTTGAGCTAAATAACAAACAGACGTGGTTCATGCAACATGAGCCACGTCTTTCGTTTAGTCAGGTGTCAGTCGGGAGGCGAGGGCCACTGGCTAAAGGAGATAGATGATGTCGTTCCAGCGGGTGGTAGGGTTCTTGCTCCTGAAATTGTGCTGTATGGCATCGGCGAAGCCCACTGGTTTCCCATCGGCACCCTTCTGCGCATACTGTTGTGAGCTGAGAATGATCGAGTCTCTGCCGTTGATTCGGTTGAGACGGTCGATGACTTTGCCGAGTGCAGCCATTTTGCGCGCCCGTTCGGAGTCGAAGTCGATGAAGTTGGTCTGTATCTGTCTGTCGGAGGTGATGCCCATGACCACCACCCCAGCCTTTTTGTAGTGGTAGCCTTCGATGAAGATGTGGTGAAGCCCATCGACGGCCGCCTTCACGATTTCCTGCGTGGCATTCGTCGGTGTGAGTAGGGTTATCTCTCGTGTGTTCCAGTATTGCGGCAGGTCATCCCTGAAGGCATTGGTATGGAGGAACACGGTGACGACAGATGCCACGGAGCGTTGCCGGCGTAGTTTCTCGGCACAGCGGGCGGCGAAGTTCACCACATGAGTCCTCACAGTCTCGAAGTCGGTGGTCATCCCCGTGAAACTTCGGCTGGTGCAAATGCTTTTCTTGCGTGTGATTTCCTCGTCGGGTATGCAGTCGATGGCGTTGAGTTCCATCCACGTGCGTGTTCCCACGATGTTGAATTCCGACTTCACCCACGACCGTGGCTGGCTTGCGAAGTCGTAGGCGGTCTTGATACCCGCCAAGGTCAGCCGTGACTCGTACCTCCGTCCGATGCCCCACACCTCGCCTATGGGATAGAGTTGCAGCGCCTTGGTGCGCCGTTCGTCGGTGTCGATGATGCAACAGTGACGGTAGCCACTGTATTTTTTGGCAAAATGGCTGGCAGTCTTGGCCAGTGTCTTTGTCCGTGCTATGCCGATGCTGATGGGTATTCCCACTCCTTGCATGACATCTTTCCGCAGCTGTTCGCCCCACTCCTTCAGTTCGTCGTGGCTCATGTCGGGCAAGAGGCAGAAACTCTCGTCGATGGAGTAGCGGAATGTGCGTGGCGAGGCCTTCCTGATGAGCGACATCACCCGTCCTGTCAGCTCGCCGTAAAGCTCATAGTTGCTTGAGAAGACGGCGATATCGGCCCCGGCGAACTGCTCTCTCAGCTGGAAGTAGGGCATTCCGGCCTTGATGCCCATCCGCTTGGCCTCGTTGCTGCGGGCCACCACGCAACCGTCGTTGTTGCTGAGCACAACAACGGGCTTGCCGTTCAGACTGGGGCGGAACACTCGCTCGCAGCTCACGTAGCAATTATCACAGTCGCAGATGGCGTAATACATCTTATTATGAGAGATAATGAATGGCACTTCGGGCCGATGGTGGTACATCGTGACGACGCACAACAGCCGTGACGGCCACACCAGACAAACAGTTCATCGCTTCCAACACTTGATTGTCCAGACCACAACACCCCACACCCTGAAGTTGTCGAGGTCGTCAACCCTGATAGGGAGATAGCGTTCGTTGGCGGGTCGCAGCTCTATGTAGCCCTCATCCTTGTGAGTGGTGTCGAGGAACTTGATGGTAAATTCGTCGTTGATGTAGGCCACCACGACATCATGGTTCGACGCTTCTATTGCCTTGTCTATGACAGCGATGTCGCCATCGTTGATACCCGCATCGCACATCGAGTCGCCCGACACGCGGCCGTAGAACGTACTCTCAGGATGGCGGATGAGATCGCGGTTGAAATCGAGCGAATCCCTATTGTAATCCTCGGCAGGGCTGGGAAATCCCGCTTTGATGGCTGGTGCAAAACTCAGCTCACGTGACTGGCTGAACGAACTGTCGAAAATCTTTATATTGCCCATGGAGCTTTTTGACCACAAAGTTAGGAATTTATTAGCCGATAACGGCATCTTCCAACCATTTTTTTGACCCTCCCTCCGATGCCCGAACACCCGGCAGAGGGATGCCCCAACGTGCCAAAATCTCTCTTTATGACAGCCAGGCTGACAACGACGGGAGAGAAAAAATATCACATAAGGACAAAAAAAAGAAAAAAAAGAGGCGATTTTCTCAACCTTTTTACATACCTTTGTCACCATAGAAAAATAATTTTTTGTAGCATCTAATTACTGGCAATGCTTTCTCCGGCCTTCTCTTGAGAATGGATTTATCATCGCAAGAATTGTACTCCAAATGAATTTTCTGGGCCAACGCCGACATCACAATACGAAAAAGGCATGGCTGACTGATTGAAAAGATGATAAAACCAACGGCATAAGGCAGGAGGAAACACGACAAAAAATCATGTAACTTCCCACAACGTAAGCAATTAGCGGAAAAGAGCGAAAACGTGACCATGCCACCATTACGCTCCGACCACCGCCATACAACCGTCCCCACGGCAACGCAAAACAGACCGAACAACAGTGGCCGAAAAAGGGGAAGACAACCGCAGAACGTGGAATTTCAAACATCAAACTTTATACATTTAAAACAAATCGACAATGAACATTTATGTTTCAAACATCAACTTCACAACTCTCGACGAGAGCCTGTTCAATTTATTTGCAACCTACGGAGAAGTAGCGTCTGCCAAAATCATCACCGACCGTGAGACTGGGCGCTCACGTGGATTCGGATTCGTAGAAATGAACGACGAAAACAACGGTCAGAAGGCCATCGACGCTCTCAACGGAACTGAATTTGAGGGAAAAACACTCAACGTGAGCATTGCCAGACCAAGGGAAGAACGAGCACCACGCAACTCCTACGGAAACAACCGGCAAGGCTACGGAAACCGTACAAACTACGGGAACAGAAGAAGTTACGACAGAAGAAACAACTACGGATACGGCAACGAACGACGAAACTATGGATTCGACCGCCGCAACGACTTCGACAGCGACGATCGTTTCTAAAACCATACGAAACAAAAGCAAGCACAGGCGGAACCGACTCTGACAACAGGTGCGGCTCGCAAGCAACCATACAATAGAATGATGTGTCCGACCTTTCGGACACATCATTTTTTTTCGCCTCCTCACGGCTCGACCACCAACCACCAACGGCGACGGAAAAGATGACCTTTCGCCAGCTGATAGGTCAGCAATGGGCACACCGAGGATGACCTTTCGCCAGCTCATCCGCATCACGCTGGCACACAAGTCATTACAATGCGGCTGGGGGTATGTCGGATTGTAAGGATTTTTCTCTGAGTCCGGCGGATGGCGAGTGCCATATAATCCTCCCCCGATGGCGAGGCTTAGACAGCGGAAGCCACGATGAGCCCAGCTGCAATTACGGGGGCTATTGATGGAAAACACCCGAATGTTCTTGACGAATCATTTCGCTGATTCAACGAGAAATACTATCTTTGCATTGTAAACCAAATGCAATGAGACATACGATCGCAATAACCACACTGTTCATCATATTGCTGGCTGCATGCAACAAATCCACCTACCGGGGACAACTTGAAACTATCGACAGCCTGATTGCGAGGGGGGACAAGGCCGCATTGACGATATTGGACAGCCTTTCTAAAAATCAGCGGAATTTTACGAAGAAAGATTATATGCTTTATCATTTTCTTCTGGCAGATGCCCACAATCAGTTCTTCATCCCAATGAAGGCCGATACCTTTATGACCGATGTTGCCGATTACTATAACAGGTACGGAAACGACAAACAACGTATAAAGGCCCTCTACCTGTTGGGGTGCGTTTATCGCGACAAGGGAGATGCGCCAATGGCGATTGAATATTACAACAAGGCTGTGGAGCAAGCGGATACAACGCAAGCAGATTGTGATTTTAAGCAACTCAGCAGAGTTTACGCACAGATGGCGGGACTGTTCGACGAACAACGTACTCCCAAGATGGAACTGAAGATGTGGGGCAAAGCGATTGCCTGTGCCGAGAAAGTAAAAGACACACTGGCAGTTATTAATTTTCTAGACCACATGGGTGGAGCTTATTATTTGCTTAATGACAAGAAAAAAGCCTTGGAAATCAACCATGATGTTTACAAACGTTACATTGCCTGTGGCAGGGCTTCCGATGCTGCGGGGTCGTTGCTTACAACGATAGAAGCAGAAATAGAAAACAATCAATTAAAAGAAGCCAAGAAGCATATAGACGAATACATTATATACACGGGTGTGCTGAATGGGCAACAAGAACTAACAGAAGAAAGAATATCTTCCTTTTTCTATATAGGCAAATATTACGAAGCGATAGAAAAAAATGATTCTGCGGAATATTTCTATCGTAAATTATGGAATGGTTTTGATGAAATTGAATATCAAGAAGCTGCATATAAAGGCTTGTTGTCCGTATTCGAGAAAAGTGGCGAGAAAGACTCCATTGCCAAATATGCCCAATTATTTGCCGATGCCAACGATTCAGCAAATTTTCAGAAGTCGGCAACAGAAATAACACGGGCTCAAACTTTGTACAACTACAACGAAAGTAAAAGAAAGGCTACTGAAAAAGAAGAAGAAAACAACAACCTTATACGTGTCATCTACGGAATACTTTTCCTTGTATTAGCTATATCGGTAATCGGATATTTACATAGAAAAAAGATGTCTGATAAAAGAAAGGCACAACAGATGGCTGCCAACAAAGAATATTCCTCATTGCTATTTAGATTTAGCAAAGCCACCAGCGATGTGCAGGCGTTAAGACATGATATGGAAGGATTCAAAAAGCAGAAAGAGCAAGAGATTATGCACCTGCAAGAACAACTGTCGTTCTATCAGGAAGATACGGCAAAGGAAAAGGAATGGGATATTGAGCAGGCTGTGCTTTCTCATCAAATAGTGATAAGATTTCATGATTTGGCAGTCCATGCCAATATTCCAACGGAAAAAGAGTGGCGTCATCTCATTGAAATAATTTCACAACGTCTATCAGATTTCTATACCAAGATTAGTAATGCAAGTTACGCACTTACCAGTCAGGAAATTAAAACCAGCATCCTCGTCCGCCTTTACTTTAGTCCTTCGGAAATAGCAACCTTATTAAATTTGAAAAATCAGCGTATAACAAACATCCGATCCGCTATTAACAAGAAGCTATTTGGCATAGATGGAGCTAAGGGAATTGATAAAAATATTAGGGAAATGTGATCAATAAACCATTTTCTATCAAGATACAAGTCTTTGATAATCTGTATTTTACACTTTTTCTTTAAGAAAGTGTAAAATGTGTAATCATTTTTTTTGTTATATCTTTACGAAATAATTAATTTTGCTTTCAAATAATCAAAATCGATTTTGCACTGAGGGTGGGGAAAAATGTAAGCCAATATTTTAGTTATCATAAATTACGATTTGATTCTTTGGCTACTAATCCTGAAACAGCTTTGGCGATGATCAATGAGAAAATAAAAGCAGTCCAAAATAGGAATAATTCTACCGGGCCTGAGATCGTAAGTCCTGGCTATGGAGACTATCTTTATAGAAATCTTGAAGAAGGTAAAACGATAACATATACAGGGATTTGGAACTCGCATTATAGAATTGTAGAAGATATCCCCACACAAGAATGGGTAATTTGTGAAGACAGTACACGGGAAATAATAGGATTCAATTGCAAGATGGCAACAACGCACTTTCGAGGACGAGAATGGAAAGTATGGTTTAGCGAAGAAATTCCGTTACCACTTGGTCCATGGAAACTGGGAGGATTACCCGGATTGGTTTTAGCTGCACACTGCAATGGCTATTTAGATATAACAGCAAACAATATAAGAAAAGAACAACTATCACCCGTTAAATTTTATAATTTCCGGGAGGTAAAATATAAAGATATAGATCGTCTCACATTCTTAAAAAAGGCTACCGATCCGACGCTATACCCAAAGAATACTATCTTTTATCCTCAAATGGAGCTAGAATAAAACAGTGAATATGAAAAGATATATTACCTTGATTTTGATTGTGCTACTTGTGCAGTCAGCAGGAGCACAGACGATGGTGAAGGGTGTTGTTACCGACATGGGAGGACACCCTGTGCCTGCGGCTATTATTAAAACGATCGATGTTTTCACAAAAAAGACATTGAACTTCTGCCAGACAGACGATAAGGGAATTTTCACTATAGCAGCCCATGAAGGTAATATTCTATCTATTTCGGCGATGAGCTATAAGAAGCAAGAGCTGAAGATCACAAAGGATATGCCAGAACAGCATATTACGTTAGAAGATGATGTCAAAGCATTGGAAGAAATCGTCGTGAAAGCCAAACCTGTTCGGCTGAGCGGAGATACGATAAAATATCTTTTAAACACGTATGCAAAGCCGGAGGATCGCACACTGGCTGATGTCCTTTCACGTGTTCCGGGCTTTGAAGTAAATAAAGAGAATGGTGCGATACAGTATGAAGGCAAGTCTATCAGTAACTTCTATATAGAAGGCATGGATATGATGGGTGGTAAATATGGCGTGGCTACAAAGTCTTTACCAAAAGATGATGTTGCAACTGTAGAAGTTATGAAGCATCATCATCCTATCCGCGTGTTGGATGACTTCACCTATTCCGATGACAATGCCCTCAATATCCGAATGAAGAATGGGGCTAAGGCACGTTGGATGACAACCTATAATGGGGGAATCGGAATCAAGAGACATGGGGGATTGTGGAATTTTGAAACTTTTGCCATGCGCATAAAGCCGAGTTTCCAAACTATGTTTACCTATAAGACAAACAACATTGGCAAGAATATACGAAGAGAGACCACTGATCTATTGAACTTTGATGATCTTCAAAGTCCCTTAACATCTATGCTTTCGCTCCCTTCTCCGTCTACTCTATTGCTCGGAGGGCGTTCACTTTTTAACCGCTCACATGCCGTAAGCCTGAATGCGCTGCAACGTATAAATGATAACTCGCAGATAAGTGTACAGATTACCTATACCAACGACCGCAATGAGGCAACCTCTTTGCGGCATTCGGACTATTATACGAATAGCGGAGTTAAAACAATAGAAAATACCAAACATTACTTGGAGAAAGGCAACGAACTCTTTGCAAAGGTGAAATACGAGAATAATGCAAGCAATCATTATCTTAAAAATGAACTTTCGGGAAACTTCGTGTGGAACAAACAATGGCTGAACGAACAGGGAACCGAGCCGCATGAGATGATGGGAAACCTGCCAGTTTATACACTGAGAGACAACTTCAGCATCATGAAGAAATATGGTAAACGTTTAATTACCATAGAATCGAAGAATATCATGCAGGTACGTCCCCAACAGATGTTTGTAGATTCTTTGGCACAGTTGATCAATCAGCACTATTATGAAACAAATACAGATGTCAGCGGGAGCTTTAAATTCGGTAGATTTATTGTATCTGGACAAATTGGCATCAATGCAGGAACTCATCGCTTTTCATCTAATTTAGTGGGAGTACCAGATAGTCTGGGATTGCTGACGGGTAAAAGTAGCTTTACTTTTGCAAAGTTCTATGCCAATCCGAGTCTTGAATACATGGTGAAAGATTTCGATTTCACATTATCGGGAGAAATGTCCTACAACCATTATAAGTACAGCTTGGATAATGGCCAATCTAAATTTCTTTTTTCTCCTAACCTCCATGTTAGATGGAACGCCACAGCAACATGGGCTTTTTCGGCTGATGCCTCCATTAATACAATGCGGATAAATGCTGCCCAATTTTACCCAACGTTGGTATTGCAAGATTATCAATATATGAATAAAGGTCTGGCAGACTATCATTTAAGAAAAGAGAAAAGCGTAGGAATAGGAGTAGTTTATAGCGATGCTCTGAAAGGAAGTTCTGTGCGATTTCGCGTTACAAGATCGTTTGGCAACTCGCCTTATACACCTACACAAGACTATGTGGGCAACTACATCTTGGAATCATTAACTCCTGAAGACACAAAATATAATAGCTGGAGTATGACTCTAATGGGTTCACAGGGAATAGGTTTCTTAAAAGGAAAGCTAAATGTAAGGGCATTATACAACGTTATGAATAGTTATATGGTACAGAATGGAGAACGGATGCCTTTCGATACAAAGAACCTAGGACTTACCTCAAGCCTTGATATTGGTCTGATAGAGGGTGTGGACATAACTTATAAACTTACTTATGGCTTTCATCAGATGAAGATGCCTGCGCTTAGTAGAACTTCCAATCTTAATAGTTGGAAGCATGAGGGAAGTATCAGAATCCCTCTATGCAAAGTCCTAAGTCTGGAAACTTTGACGGAATACTATCATAACGAAGTCGCACAGAAGAAATTTAAAGATGTTTTCTTTCAGGATTTTACCTTGAAGTTTCAAGCCAGTCACTTCGACCTTAGTCTATCTTTGAATAATATTCTTAACAAGAAAAACTATGGCTATGGAATTAACGGCACCCTTTCCAGCAGCTTCAGCAATCAGGATATAAGAGGAAGAGAGTTGATGCTTAGTTTTTATTATAAACCTTGATACAAATCGTTAATGCACTTTCTATTTTACCCCAAATTGGTCATTAGAAAAAGCTTCTTGTCATTTTCTAATGACCGATTTGGGTTAACAAGAAGCTATTTGGCATAGATGGAGCTAAGGGAATTGATAAAAATATTAGGGAAATGGGTATAAGTCACTAATGTCCCGTTAAGGTGGGCTAATCGCTCTTTGAATTAATTGAAATACAGTCTATTAGGTGGTGTTTTGAAATGAAACGGACTTGATTTCGTAA
>QWCH01003059.1_pt1 | contig 29888 bp, 20 predicted proteins | sample 1972671 | NCBI WGS metagenome assembly QWCH01 (sample SAMN09866713, study PRJNA288562) | Human gut metagenome isolate term3_stool, whole genome shotgun sequencing... | isolation source: gut | host: Homo sapiens | place: USA: California
AACCGGTTTTGCCGGTCCGATGTCGGAGAACTGGGCAAAATTGACAAAATTGGAATACCTGAGTCTTTCTACGACTGGATTTACGTCAGTAGAACCTGTCGAACGCATGGTGTCGTTGAAGACGCTTTCTTTGTCCAATTGCAAGAATGTGCAAGGTGCTCTTCCCGGTGGAGTGGGATATTTGACGGCTTTGGAATCGTTGTCTATAACCAATAGTTCGTTCTCCGACCTGTGTACTTCATTGGGACGTCTGGTGAATCTTAAAACACTGACCATCACTGGAAATAACTTCAATTTTATACCGGAAGATATTGGTGGATGTAAATCATTGATCACGTTGAACATGAGCGGTAATAATATTAGTGGGACGATACCGGAATCTATCGGGGACTTGGTAAATGTTACCACGTTAAATTTGAATAGCAATCAATTGACAGGGAATATTCCCGCAACGATCGGCGGAATGAGGGAAGTTACTTCCATTGAATTGAAAAATAACCGATTAACGGGAATTATTCCTTCTTCTGTCGGCAACTTGGTAAAAGTAACTAAGCTTGACTTGAGTAACAATCGATTGATAGGCTTATGCCCGGAGATCGGTAATATGTATGCCTTGAAAACATTGGATGTATCGGATAATCGTTTGGAAGGGACGATACCTTCATTGGGCAAATTAACAGCATTAGCTACTGTTAAATTATCCAAAAACTCATTGTCGGGGACCATACCGATGGATTGGAATAAGAACATGACGGGATTGTCAAGGATAGAATTAACTAATAATCAGTTGGAGGGAGAAATACCGAGTACTTTAGCGTTGTTGCCTAAATTGACATACTTGTGTCTGGATTCGAATAGGCTGGTGGGAGAGATACCGTCTACTTTATTTAAGGTAACCACTTTGAAGGATCTTTATTTGCAAGATAATCAATTAAGTGGAGAACTTTCTGTTGATTTTGCTAATTTCAAGTTGAACAACCTTGATTTACGTGATAATAATTTTGAAGGTGCTATTCCGGAGAAAATTAGTGAAGGTGGTTTTTCTCTCTCGACGAGTGTTTTACATTTAAGTGGCAACAGATTGACAGGGACAATTCCGCTGAATTTGTGGTCTAAAATGGAGAGTCACCCTAACTGGTCAATTCGAGAACAGCAGAATGGGGTTATATTGGCTCCTCCTCCCGGTAAAACGGAATGATTGAAATAGAGATTGTTCGAGAGGTATAAAGACTCTTGATGTTTGCCTCTCGAACACCTTTTGAATTTAAAAATATTGGATATGAAGACTAGATGGATACACATATTAGGAATACTTTTTCTGACATCTCTTTTTGTCGGATGTAGTGATGATAACGAAAACGAGCCGGAAGTGCCTGATCCCGGTACTGAAACCCCGGAGGCATTAGTTGCCCCCTCGGATTTGAGGGTAGCAAGCTACACGTATAATAGTGCGATTTTGCTTTGGAAAGGAAACGCCGATAAATATGAAATAAGATTTAACGAGGGAGAAGTAATGGAATTGGAAGGTACCTCGTTCGGGACGGAGTCTTTGCAACGTGAAACGGATTATAATTGGGAAGTGCGGGGAGTCCGAGGGGAGGAATACACGCAATGGGTTAAAGGAGAACCTTTCAAAACCACGGCTTACGTGGACCCCCGTGAACGTTGGTGCGGTGAATGGATGAGTCAGAACTGGGGACTTGCCTTGTATTTTTCCGGTAAAGAGATCGCGTTGGATGATTTTATACCGGAATTGCCCGAGGGAACCTTGAATGAATTGTTGGCTCTGCTCTCTTTCACGATAGAAAAAGAGGGAGGAGAGGAAAGTAATTTGATTCGGGTAATCTCCCCGCTGTTGACAAAATTGGAATTACCGGATTCTTTCACGATTCCGATCGAAGAAGATGAATTTCGTTTGGATATTCCCCGGACAGACACGATCACCATACTTAAAGACGTGTCTTATCCTTTAGCCGACTTCCCGTTTATTTCGGAGATTGAAGGAATTAAAGATTTGGTTCAGAACAATAATTTGAATGATTTCGAATTATTGATTAAACAAATCTCGATCGAATTGGGACCAATGGATGCAGAGAAAGATATTATTCCCGCTAAAATCAGCGTGTCTACCGGAATGATTTTAAAGACAGATGCTGAGATAATCAATATGTTGATTAATCTTTTCGACCCGAAATTAAATGGAAATTTCACGGCGGATTTAATGAAAAAATGAATACAAGAAATGGATAGAATCGAAAAAGAGGTTGTCTAGGCAACCTCTTTCTCTTGTAAATATTCTAGATAAAAAAGAATGATTAATTCATTTTATTATAAAGAAAACGCTTGATCTTGTGAGTCGGGGTTTTTTCAAACGGTTCGTGTTGAACCATTACCAGTTGTAATTTTGAGAAATTATTTACCCGTGCATTCACGTAATCGCGAAGTTCTTGTTTTTGTTCTTCGATATAATCGTTGATCTTCTTTTTATAATCTCCGGCTTGATCTTTGAATTTCTGGTATTGTTTTTCCAGTTCTTCCATGTTGAAATGAACCATGGCAACAAGTTTACCGCTATTTTCAACGACCAAAGACTCGTTCACGAAACGGAAATTATTGATGATAGATTCTATTTCTTCCGGGTAGATATTCTCACCGGACGCACCTAATATCATCGTTTTGATTCTGCCCCGGATAGCCAGACGACCTTTCTTGTCCAATGTACCCAAGTCCCCGGTTTTAAACCAACCGTCTTCGGTGAAGACCTCGGCATTGAGTTCCGGGCGTTTATAGTACCCTTGCATCACGTTGGGACCTTTAATCCAGATTTCCCCTTGTCCGGATTTGTCCGGATTGTCGATACGGATGTCAACCCCTTCCATGATAGGACCTACTCCTTGCAGGAATGTTTGCGAAGGATTCGAACCGGCAGCCATGGGAGCGGTTTCCGTCAGACCGTAACCGATAGCGTAGGGGAATTTAGCTTCCCGCAGAAATTGCTCCACGGTACCGTCCAATTTGGAACCACCGATTCCGAAAAATACCAATTCTCCCCCGAATGTTTCCATCAGTTTCTTGCCCGCCATACGATTCAAAAGTTTACGAGTCGGTGCAAACTTATAAATCGCACTCATGAGTTTTGAACTCGTGAATTTGGGTAAAACTTGCGATTTATATATCTTTTCGATAATCAACGGCACGGACAAAACAACGGTAGGACGTATTTTCTGCATCGCCGGAACCAGTAATTTCGGTGTCGGTACACGGTCGAGATAGAAAACTTGAGCACCGAACATAAGCGGTAGCAAAAGTCCCAGCGTGTTCTCGTAAGTATGTGCCATCGGCAATATACTCAAGAAGCGATCGGCTTCACTCACGTGTTGGATAGTACAGCATTGGCGTGCGTCCCACACGAGGTTTTTGTGTGTCAGTACTACACCTTTCGAGAATCCGGTTGTTCCTGAAGTATAGATGATCGACGCGATGTCTTCCTCCTCGATGGAAATTTCCGGGAGAGGAGTCGTGTTATTCAAATCGATATCCGGTACTAACTTGTCCAAATCTTCCGGTTGGTAACATCCTTCCGGCATCGTGGCGAAGTTATTGATCAGGATTTTATGTTCTAGATAAGGTGTTTTCACATCTTCAAGACATTTTGCCAGTAGGCGGGAAACGAAGATTACCTTTACTTCCGCGTGTTCCAGAATATTCTGCAATTCCGTGGCGCAGAATCCCGGCAAGACAGGTACGGCAATAGCCCCGATGTTCGCGATGGCAAATTGGGTGATTCCCCAGTTCGGCATATTCGCGCTTAATATGGCTACCTTATCACCTTTCTTTACGCCCAAATGAAGTAAATGATTGGCAATAGATACAACTTCGTTATATAAATCTTGGTAAGTTCTTTTTCCGCTTGCGACAAAATTTAAAGACAAATTTTTTGAAAACTTGGAACAGCTTGTTTTCAAGAGTTCCGGTAACGTCAATTTCTTTAAAGTCATGTTCTAATAATATGAATTTTCCCTACAAAGATAATAAAGAAAATAATACGTTGTCGTTAAAATATTGCAAAATAGAGTAAATGACTTGAAGATGAGGCAGAAGTCGTAACTAAAGGAACCATGTTTCGTAAACTATTGGTTGTAACGGAAATGTTTGTAAGTATTGTAAAATATAGGTGTTTACGGGTTCTAACTTTTCATAAAATTATATCTTTCCTCTTGATAGCTAAAGAGAAGGATAAATATTGAAGGAGGTGTGTTGAAACACACCCTCTTCAATGATATTTTTTATTTCGTCGGAATAGCAGCCAATGTAGCTTTCAAGAATTCCCAGAATTTACCAACGGATTCGATGTTTACTTTCTCGTCCGGAGAGTGCGGGGAACTGATGGTCGGTCCGAAAGAAATCATATCCCACTTGGGATAAGTCGAGCCGAGGATACCGCATTCCAGTCCGGCATGGATAGCCATGATAGCGGGTGTCTTCCCGTAGAGTTTATTGTAAACCTCTTCCATTTCTTTGCGGATAGCTGAATCCGGATTCGGTTTCCAGCCCGGGTATTCTCCGACAAAATTAATCTTGGAAGCTCCGGCGAGTTCAAACACGGAGTCAACTACTTGCGCGAGCGATGTCTTGGCTGTTTCCACGGATGAACGCATCAACATGTAAATCTCGATTTTACCGTCACCGCCCTTCACGATTGCTAAATTGTTGGATGTTTCCACCGTGTCCGGCATAGAGTCAATCATGCGCATCGCGCCGTTCGGGCAAGCCTTGATAGCGTTGATTAAATTGTATTGCGTTTGTTCCGGCATTACGTTTTGCGGCATAGCGCTTTCTTCTGCCGTGAGGATAAGGTTCGGTTCTTTAGCGCTTAATTCTGCTTTAAAGATACCCTCGTACTCCTTCACTTTAGCAAGGAATTTATCCACATTGGCAGCCGGAACGGTGACAATACCGAATGCTTCACGCGGGATAGCGTTTCTCATGTTACCTCCCGACACCGAAGCGAGGCGGAGTCCTAACTCTTTGCTGACAGCTTTCAAGAAACGGAAGAACAATTTGTTGGCATTTCCTCTGCCTAAATTGATATCCATTCCGGAGTGTCCGCCCTTCAATCCTTTTAAAGTTAATTGGAATGCTTTACTTCCGGCGGGAACGGCTTCCGGCGTGTAAGTGAATTCGATTTCCCCGTCGATACCCCCGGCACAACCCACGTATAATTCTCCTTCGGTTTCAGAATCGAGATTCAACAAAATATCGCCTTTTACCCAGTTCGGGCGGATACCGTTTGCCCCGTCCATACCGGTTTCCTCGGTAGCGGTAATCAATACTTCAATCGGCCCGTGAGGAATGTCCTTTGACAACAAGATACCCATTCCGGCGGCAACACCGATACCGTTATCCGCGCCGAGCGTGGTCCCATCAGCCGTTACCCAATCCCCGTCGACGTATGCCTCTATCGGGTCCTTGGTGAAATCATGTTGCTTGTCTTCATTCTTTTGAGGAACCATATCCAAGTGTCCTTGAAGAATCACTCCTTTACGGTTTTCCATACCCGGGGTAGCCGGTTTGCTCAATAATATATTGAAAGCCTCGTCCATTTCAGCGTGGATTCCGTTTTCCTTTGCCCAGTTCATCACGAATTCTCTCGCTTTTTCCTCGTGGTTGGAAGGACGCGGAACTTGAGTCAGTTTATAAAAGTTTTCCCAGATAGCCTGAGGTTCTAACGTACAGATACATTTACTCATAACGTTTTATTTTTTAGTTTTATGGTTTAAGATTCCAACCCCGTTCTCGTGAAGACCGAAAGTGTGAAATCCGAATTATTTCTATCGTTGGCAAGTTATAAAAAAAATAAATAAGTTGCGATTTAAATCGCAACTTATACATATTTTATTTCAAGTGTTGATTCAAATAGTCAACGAATTTAGTGTAAAGGTGCAGCCGGGTCACGCCACCGTAAATACTGTGATTCCGGTTGGTGTAAATCTGCATGTCGAATTGTTTGTTCGCCTGCACGAGAGCTTCTGCCAACTCGTACGCGTTCTGCACGTGCACGTTGTCGTCGGCGGTCCCATGGCATAGCAACAAGTTGCCTTTCAGGTTCTTCACCCAGTTAATAGGGGAGTTGTCGTTATATCCGGACGGATTGTCTTGCGGGCGACGCATGAAACGTTCCGTGTAAATGGAATCGTAGAATCCCCAGTGCGTCACCGGTGCCACGGCAATAGCGGTCGAGAATACATTGTTCCCTTTCATCAGGCACAGCGAAGACATGAACCCTCCGTAACTCCATCCCCAGATCCCCACTTTGCGGGCATCAATGTACGGTTGCTCCGCGAGCCATTTCCCCGCGGCAATCATATCATCACTCTCGATTTTCCCGAGTTGCATGTAAGTACATTTGCGAAATTCCTCTCCCCGGGCGGCAGTTCCGCGAGGGTCGATACAGGTCACGATATACCCCTCTTGTGCAAGGTATTGCGCCCAATCCATGCCCCATGAATTTCTTACCTGTTGTGAATTTGGACCGCTATATTGGATAATTAATACCGGGTAAGCCTTGGACGCATCGAAATCGGTCGGTTTCATCATCCACGCGTTCAACAGCGTTTTGCCATCGGCAGCCGGGATTTGGATATATTCCCTCTTGGCTACATTGTATTCCCCGAGTTTTTCTTTTAACGCGGCGTTATCCTCCAGCACGCGAACGGCTTTCCCGTTAGCCGTGTAAAGCGTGTACAGGGGAGGCATGTCTGCGTTGGAAACCACGTTCACGAAATATTTAAACGATTTGCTGAATTCCGCCTCGTTCCATCCTTTCGTGGGAGTTAATTTCTTTTTCTTGCCCTTCGCGTCGATGGAATAAACGTATTTTTCAAGGGGTGATTCCTCGTATGAAGAGTAATAATATAATTTCTTCACCGGATCGTAACCGTAGAAATCGGCTACGTCGTAGTTGCCGGAAGTGATAGGTTGTACTTCCTTGCCCCCCATGGTATATAAATAAAGGTGTGAATAACCGTTTTTCTCGCTGCTCATGATAAAGTTTTTCCCGTCTTCGGTGAAAACCAGATTATCCAGATTTTCTTCCGCTATATAGTACTTGTTTTCCTCGCGATAAAGAACGGTTGTGCTTCCCACGCGGGCGTTGGCAAGGAGGATTTCCAGACGGTTCTGGAAACGGTTCAGTTTCATGATTGCCAATCTCTTGGGGTCTTTCGTCCATTTGATTCTGGGAATGTAGATGTCTGTTTCTTCCCCGATGTTCATCGGGGTGGTAACCCGGTCTTTGATGTCATATACATGAACACTCACGACGGAGTTCGCTTCTCCGGCTTTCGGGTATTTATAGGAATAGTTGGAAGGATAAGTCGCGTTCTCTTTTAGCGCGGGGTATTGTCCTTGAAACATGTTCATGTGAAATATTTTCACGTTCGATTCGTTGAATTTGATAAATGCCAAGGCGGACCCGTCGGGAGCCCACTCGAAGGCTTTGTTGAAAGCGAACTCTTCTTCATACACCCAATCGGGAGCTCCATTGATAATCTCGTTGAATTTCCCGTCAAAAGTAATCTGAATCTCTGAACCGAAACGCAGGTCGGAAATGAAGATATTGTTGTCGCGCACGAACGCTATCTTTGTTCCCACGGGCGAGAAAGTCGCCAGACGTTGGCTGCCGCCCTCTGAAAGAGGTTTCAACTCCCTGTTCTTGAAATCAAAAACGTAATAGTCGGCAGTGAATGAACGACGGTAGATAGGTTGGATATTCGTGTAAATCAATATATGGCTTTCGTCCGGGCTGAACTCGTAATCTTGAATCATTTTCACGTCACCGTATTTCGGGTCGTTCAAATCGAGAAGAGTCTCGACAGCCTTTCCGGTTTTATAACTGTACATGACAAGCTTTTTCCCCCGGTCTTCCAGTACCGTGTAATGTTCCCCGTCATTCAACGAGCGGAGTCCCGTGATTCCTTGCGTCCTGAAGGTGTAATTCAGGCAGAAATCATTCAACGTGAATTTTTTGCCCTGATTCTGCGCGCTTCCGGGGAGGGCGAACCCCACGATAAACATACATACAATAAACTTATAAATCATCCTCATGACAATTATTTTTAATTTTTAATTTGGGCAAAGATAAAAATATAAGATTAAAAAAAGGAGTACGCTGGAATGTTTTAGACTGGAGCGGGAAGAATTAATCGTGAAATAAGTAAAATTATTGTTATTATATTTGTATATTATTTATACTTGATTAGTACCATCTCCTATTCAACTCCCATTCAACTCCTATTCAAAGCCTATTTTAATAGTTGAATAATAGAAAAATAATTGTAATTGAATAAAAAATGTTACATGTGTTATATATCGATAATAACATGATGAAATAATAATGATTATGAAATGGACTGAATAGTATGCAATATCTTTACACGAAACGTTATCGAGGTGTTAGATGATACGAGAGTGTTGCAACTCTCGTTTAGTTGTGCTATCTTTGCAGGCTCAAAATCATGATTAGATGAAATATACCCTTTTAGCGAAAGACAAGAATAGTGAGGCACGATGCGGTGTGTTGACCACGGATCATGGGAATATCGAAACTCCGATTTTTATGCCCGTGGGCACGGTGGGAACCGTGAAGGCAGTGCATGCGAGGGAATTGAAGGAAGATATTAAAGCCCAAATCATTTTGGGAAACACGTATCACTTGTATCTGCGTCCGGGCACGGGTATATTGGAAGCTGCCGGCGGCTTGCACAAGTTTAACTCGTGGGATGGTCCGATCCTCACGGATAGTGGCGGTTTTCAAGTATTTTCTTTAGGGGACTGCCGGAAAATCACGGAAGAGGGAGTTGTATTTCGTTCGCATATAGATGGTTCGAAGCATTTATTCACGCCGGAGAACGTGATGGATATCCAGCGAAAGATCGGGGCGGATATCGTGATGGCGTTTGACGAATGTCCCCCGGGACAGAGTGATTACGGGTACGCGAAAAAGTCGTTGGAACTCACGCAGCGTTGGTTGGAAAGATGCGTGCGGCAGTTTGACGCGACGGAACCCTTGTACGGGTATCACCAGTCACTTTTTCCTATCGTGCAGGGTTGCGTGTATAAAGATTTACGGGAACGTGCTGCGGAGCATGCCGTGGCTTTGGGACGGGAAGGTTACGCTATCGGGGGATTGGCCGTCGGGGAAGAGGCGGAAACCATGTACGAGATAATTCAGGTTGTCAATCGGATTTTGCCGCAAGATAAGCCCCGTTATCTCATGGGCGTGGGAACGCCGGAAAATATTCTGGAAGCGATTTCTCTTGGAGTGGATATGTTCGATTGCGTGATGCCGACGCGTAACGGTAGGAACGGGATGTTGTTCACGACAGAAGGGGTTATCAATATAAAGAACAAGAAATGGGAGAATGATTTCAGTCCTATCGATCCCGCCGGGTTGAGTTTCGCGGATACCGATTACTCGAAAGCTTATTTGCGACATTTAATAAAAGCGGATGAAATTTTAGGCTTACAAATTTGCTCGATCCATAATTTGTCGTTTTATTTGTGGTTGGTGCGGGAAGCACGCCGACATATACAGGCAGGGGATTTTGTAGAGTGGAAAACGAGAACGATTAAAAAAGTTACAAGAAGATTGTAGTGCCGCGAGGTACATGTGAAAATGAAAAAAATAGACATCTATATTATCCGGAAATTCTTGGGTACCTTCTTTTTCTCGATGGTGCTAATCTTGAGTATTGTGATTGTTTTCGACCTCTCGGAACGTTTGGAGAAATTCCTTGAAAAAGAAGCCCCGGTGCAGGCGATTATTTTCGATTATTACGTGAATTTCGTGCCTTATTTCGCTAATATGTTCTCCGCCTTGTTCACGTTTATATCCGTGATCTTTTTCACCTCGAAGATGGCGTACAACAGTGAGATTATCGCTATTCTGAGTACGGGAATCAGTTTCCGGCGTATGGTGCGCCCGTACATGATTTCGGCGGGGGTAATTGCCGGTCTGTCACTCTTGTTGAGCGCGTTCATTATACCCAATGCCAATAAAAAACGGATTGATTTTTCTGAAAAATATATCTGGAAACCTTATAATTTCAAGGAGAATGATATTCACCAGCAGGTGGCGCCCGGTGAGTTTATTTACATGAGCGGGTTCAGTATATATGCCAAACGGGGAGATAATTTCACGTACGAGGTGTTCAAGGATGACACGCTGGTCAGCAAATTGTCCGCGAATTCTATCGTGTGGAATGATAAAAAAGAAAAATGGACTATCAAAAATTGGGTTTTACGGGAATTTGACGGGACGAATGAAACTTATACTGTTGGGAAAGAAGATATCGATACCGTACTGAATTTCAGTGTAAAAGAATTTACTGAAGACCCGAAGAAAATCAAGGAACGTCTGACATTGCCGGAGTTGGACGAGTATATAGCCCGTCAAAAATTGCGGGGAAGCAGTAACGTGGTGGAATACCAGATCGAAAAGTACAAGATGTTTTCGGGTGCTTTTTCCACTTTTATATTGACGTTAATCGGCGTGTGTATAGCCTCCCGAAAAATACGGGGAGGAATGGGATTCCACTTGGGATTAGGTTTATTAATCAGTTTCTCGTACATTTTATTCATGCAATTTTCAACAGTTTTTGCAACCAATGGAAACATGAATCCGTTATTAGCTGTATGGATACCGAATATCCTGTTCTCTGTGGTGGCGTTTTTCGTTTATAGGGCGGCACCGAAGTAATTGAAAATTGAAAATGTAAAATTGAAAATGAAAGATAAATAGGGTGATCACTGTTTCAAAATTAGAAATGGGCATCGGCTCGCGTGATTGAAATAAAATCAAAAATTAAATTGAGATTTAGAACATGAGTAGGGAAACTAAAAGACCTAGAATTACTAGACCGACAGAGAATCGTGATGAGAATCGTCGGGGCAGAACACAGAATTTCGAAAACCGTGAGGGTGGAGAAAGAGAATTCAGAAGACCTAGCCGTTTTAACGCGGAGCGGTCTGACCGTGAACGTGGATATAATGGTATCCGTGATTTGAACAAGGAAAGAGAACAATCCGGGGATTCCGACAACGGGAATCGTTATCGTCGGGAGACGGATGGAAACCGGGAAAGAGGAACACGTGAAGGCAATCGTTTCGAGAATCGGGATAACAATAACCGTGCTCCGAGAAGATCTTTTGATCGGGATAGCCGGGACAACCGTGATAACCGGGAAAGACGGGAGTATCGTGATAACAGGGATAGTCGAGATGATCGTGAAAGACGGGAATATCGCAATGACCGTGATAACCGAGATAATCGTGAGAGAAGAGAGTATCGTAATTCAGACCGTGAAGACCGTCGTGAAAGACGTCCGCAAGATCAGGATAGAAACAGAGAAAATCGATTCCAAGACAGAAATCGTGACGCGTACCGGAGAGATGATCGTCGGGAGCAGGGAAATCGGGATGAGCGAGGAGATCGTCGCGAACGGTTTTCCGAGCGTCCCAAGAGATCGTTTGATAACGAGGAGGCATCCAGAAGTGTATACAGCAAGAAAAAGCAAATCGAGTTTCGCAAGAAAAACGAGGGACAGGAAACAGAACTGCGCTTAAACCGTTATATTGCCAAAGGAGGTGTTTGTTCCAGACGTGATGCGGATGTTTTGATTACTACCGGACGAGTGAAGGTGAACGGTGAGATTGTACAGCAGGTAGGGGTGAAAGTGAAACGGACGGATAAAGTTGAAGTGGATGAGCAAGTGATTGTTCCGGAGCGCAAAGTATATCTCGTGTTGAATAAACCGAAAGATTACGTGACCACGGTGGAAGATCCCTTGGAGCGTAAAACCGTGATGTCGTTGATCGACGGAGCTTGCAAAGAACGGGTTTACCCGATTGGGCGTTTGGACCGTCAGACCACAGGAGTGTTACTTTTCACGAATGATGGCGATTTGGCTAAAAAATTAACGCATCCCAAGTATAACCAGAAGAAGATTTATCACGTATTCTTGGATAAGGTGGTAAAAACCGGAGATTTGGATGCCATACGGAAAGGTATTGACCTTGAAGACGGTTTTATTAAAGCCGATGAAGTTATGGTATCTGCTGACGATAAGACTCAGGTCGGGATTGAGATTCATTCCGGTCGGAATCGAATCGTTCGCCGGATATTCGAGCATCTGGGGTACCAGATACTCCGGTTGGATAGGGTATTTTTCGCCGGGATCACGAAGAAAAATTTGCCGCGGGGACGTTGGCGATTTTTAACGCCGGAAGAGGTGAACGTATTAAAAGCATATTAAAAAAGTTTTCTTTTTAATATATTTCTATTACCTTCGCGGATGTCCACCTTTAAGGAATGGTAATCCGCGAAGGTTTTTATTTTATACTAATAATGATATGGTTGCTTTTATAACAAATGGTCTTTACAGAATGAGGACATTGCATTCATTTTCTTACACGCCTAGATGGATTGTATTCTTGATAGACGTGGCGTTGTGCATAATGGCTGTGAGTGTTGCCTATCTGATCTGGGTTAATTTCCAAATTGACCGGATGAGGTTGGATTTTGTTCTGAACGGAGCCCTCGTGATCGTGGGAGTCCGAATTATCAGTTTCGTGTTGGGGCGTACTTATTCCGGCATAGTGCGTTTCTCGGGAACAGAGGATGCTTTGCGTATCTATTACGTCTTGACAGCGGGTGAGATAGCTCTTTTGATGGGAGACGGTATCTATTTTCTCGTGTTTGGCGAGACTTATATCCCTTTGTCTGTGCTTCTTACCGAGTACGTGGGACTGACAAGCGTGATGGTGATGAGTCGTGCGATCGTGAAAAAAATCTTTTCCCAGTACATCGGGGCCGAGCGCACGAAAAAGAACGTGATTATCTGTGGTAGTGACGAGTACGGGATTATGGCAAAGCATGCCATGGATAACGTGGAAGATGCCACTTATAACGTGTTGGCTTTTATCGACGTGAACAATCGCAAGGCGGGGAAAGTACTTGAAGGAGTCAAAATATACAAGATGTCCGCTTTGCCCGGGCTGTTGAAACGTCACCGGGTAGATAAAGTGGTGATTGCCAAAAAACAGATTTCGGCTGATAAAAAGCGAGAGATCGTGGAAACCTGTTTGACCGCGAATGTCAACGTGCTTGAGGTACCTCGTTTCGAGAGTTGGATAAACGGGGAACTGAGCATGCGGCATATCAAAAACATAAAGATCGAGGATTTACTCGAGCGTGAAGTGATCCATATGGACGAGATGAACTTGCGTAAACAATTATTGAACAAGGTTGTGCTAGTAACGGGTGCGGCAGGTTCAATCGGTAGTGAAATCGTGCGACAGTTGACTCATTTCAACCCGGCGATGATCGTGTTGTTCGATCAAGCCGAATCTGCTCTTTATGATATCGAATTGGAATTAAAGGAAGAATGTGGTTTTACCGATTACAAGATCGAGATCGGTGATGTTCGTGACCAGAGTCGGGTAGAAGGTATATTCAAAACATACAGACCTAATATAGTGTATCATGCGGCGGCTTACAAGCATGTCCCGATGATGGAAAAACACCCGATCGAAGGTGTGAAAACCAATATTCTGGGAACGAAAAACGTGGCTGATTGTGCTGTCAAATATGATTGCCAACGTTTCGTGATGATCTCTACCGATAAAGCGGTGAATCCTACCAATGTCATGGGTGCCAGCAAGCGTATCGCGGAAATCTATACACAATCTTTAAATCGAATAGCGAATACTCGTTTTATCACGACGCGTTTCGGAAATGTTTTAGGCTCCAATGGTTCGGTTATCCCTCGTTTCAAAAAACAGATAGAGGCCGGGGGACCGGTTACGGTAACTCATCCCGAGATTACCCGTTTCTTTATGACTATCCCGGAGGCTTGCCAGTTGGTACTTCAAGCTGGGGCATTGGGTAACGGTGGTGAAATATTCGTGTTCGACATGGGTAAGAGTGTCAAAATCGTTGATTTGGCGCGGAAGATGATTAAACTTTCCGGTTACGAGATAGGTAAAGATATTCATATCGTGTTCACGGGCTTGCGTCCGGGTGAAAAGTTGTACGAGGAGGTACTTAACGTGAAAGAAACCACTTTGCCTACCGTGCACGAGAGAATCAAGATTGCTAAAGTGCGTGAATATAATTATAATGAAGTTGTCGATTCGATTAAAGCTCTTGATATCGCTTTGCAAACGAGGGATAACTTTGCCGTGGTAAAACAAATGAAATGTATCGTTCCCGAGTTTAAATCCAAGAACTCTACTTATGAATCCATTGATTTCCAAATGGAAGAAGAGGGAGTTCAACACCACATGCAGGAGGTGCTGGATAAAATTCAGGTGACTGAAAATTTAGAAGTGAGAGAATAATGGAGCAGACGAATTGGTATGCTATATATACCGCTTCTCGGGCGGAAAAACGTGTAAAAAAACGACTTGATGAAGCCGGAATCGTGTATTATATCCCTTCGCGTGTGGTGGAGTGGAATTCGGATAATCAAGTAAAGTGGATGGAAGTTCCTCTGTTTAGCAATTGTGTATTCGTGCGGCTTACACGTTCCGAGTTTTCCAAAATTCAAGACATTACCGGCATAATATCTTTTTTACGAGAGGGCGAAACCCCTGTCGTGTATTCCGAGCAACAGATTACATCCTTGCGTCTTTTAAATGATCACGCGGAGGAAATAGATGTTGTTGAAGGTGATATTCCGGTTACTTCTCCCGTTCGTGTCATTCAAGGTAAACTTTTAGGACTTGAGGGAGAATTGCTTGATGAGCCGGGTGTGTGTCGGGTTTTGGTTCGATTGCCCCGGGTTGGTAATGTAATTGCTGCCGTGTCACAGGATAGTGTGGTTCGTTTGTGAACGATTTTGTAATAAATCCCTCTTGTGCTTTTAACCGGAAAGGACTATCTTTGCTTATCTCTTGATTATGAGTTGAACAGCTGAAATGACGATGGAAAATGTAAAGAGAATCCCTTATGGTGTTTCTAACTTCGTGGAAGTGGTGGAGCAGAACCAGTATTACGTGGACAAGACGATGTATTTGCCCATGCTGGAAGAACAGCCTAATAGTTTGTTTCTTAACCGTCCCCGTCGCTTCGGGAAGAGTATTTTCCTAAGTATGTTACAAGCGTATTACGATATTTCGCAGAAAGAAAAGTTCGAGAAACGCTTCGGGAATTTGTGGATTGGTAAACATCCCACGCCGTTGCGGGGAAGGTATCAAGTTCTTTTTCTCGATTTCTCGAAAGCGGGTGCGGGCATGAGTTCTTTGGAGGAGAATTTCAATTTGTATTGTTGTCGTCAGTTAGACGGGTTCATGGCAACTTACGAGGATGCCTATCTGCCGAGAGTGGTGGAGAGTTTTTACGCTTCGATGTCTGCTGCAGACAAGTTGAGTGTTATCGAGGAGGAGGCAAAACGCTTGGGGTACCCGCTTTACTTGATTGTCGATGAATATGATAACTTTACCAACGTGGTGCTTAACGAGCAAGGTAATGACGTGTATCGTGCTTTGACCCATGTCAGCGTTTTTTATTGCGAGATATTCAAGAAGTTCAAGGGTATGTTTGAGCGTATCTTCATGACGGGGGTAAGTCCCGTGACACTGGACGATTTGACCAGTGGATTCAATATTGGTTGGAATATCAGTACCAAGCACGAGTTTAACATGATGTTGGGATTCAGTGAAACGGACGTGCGAGAGATGCTTCAATATTATAAGGATGCGGGGCGGTTGCCGGGGAACCCGGATATCGAAGCGATGATAACGGAAATGAAGCCGTGGTATGACAACTATTGTTTCGCGGAAGAGAGTTTGGTACGTGACCCGAAGATATTTAATTGCGACATGGTGCTTTATTATTTGCGTAATTACATAAGTCTAGGCAAGTCACCCAAGGAGATGATAGATCCTAATACCCGCACGGATTATAATAAAATGAAAAAACTTCTCCAGCTTGATAAGTTGGATGGTAATCGTAAAGGGGTGTTACGTAAGATTGCGGAAGAAGGACAGGTTGTGGCGAATTTGGAACTGACTTTTCCTGCCTCTGAGATAACGAATCCGGAGGTGTTTCCTAGTTTGCTGTTTTATTACGGTATGTTGACAATTACCGCTACACGGGGTACTCGTTTAGTATTGAGTATTCCCAATAATAACGTACGCAAGCAGTATTACGAATTTATGTTGGAAGAGTACCAAAGCCGGAGGTATATTGATTTGAACAATTTGATAAATTTGTTTGATAACATGGCCTACGATGGTGCTTGGCGAGAAACGTTGGAATTTATTGCCCATGCCTATAAGGAGAATTCTTCGGTGCGTAGTGCTATCGAGGGAGAGCGCAATATACAAGGTTTCTTTACCGCTTACTTGAGTGCGAATGCCTATTACTTGATAGCTCCGGAGATGGAATTGGATCATGGTTACTGTGATATATTCCTGATGCCTGATTTGCTTCATTACGAGGTGAAGCATAGTTATATCATTGAGTTGAAATATTTGTTGGCAAAGGATACTGATGTCAAAGCCGAAATGCAATGGTTGGAGGCCACGGAGCAAATAAAGAGGTATGCTGTGGCTCCGCGAGTGAAGCTGATGATACATGACACGAAATTACATTGTATCGTGATGCAGTTCCGTAATCATGAACTAGTGCGGATGGAGGAAGTTTTGTGAAAGTGTTTCTGATGTAATTATTGTTTTCTCACGAGATAATGAGGTACATTTGTGAACGAAGATTTTGAGATTTTCGGGTATTTGGGGTGAAAAGGTCTATTATTCAATTATACGAGGATGGATTTAGAAAGATTGTTCCTTCCGGGAGACCACCGATGTTTTTTGCAAAAAGTTTTCCAATAAAATACTTACTCGCTATCTCGTTTATACAAAGGAGCTTCGTAAAGAAGAGCAAGTTATTTATCTTCCCGTGTATATGGCTCAATTCCTGTGATTCAAGGAGACGGTCTTACTGAAAACCTATAGTAATTCTACCCAAGATCTATGGAAATAAGTACATGGGGCGGTGAATTGGTGCCTTGAGGGCGGGGATTCTATATTGGAGGTAATAGAATCTCTGCGTGATAGACGATGGAAGACAGAAGGTAGGGTAGGATTGCAGTGGGTTCTCTATAGGTTTGCATCTTTGGTAAATTCTATCGAGGGTTATTTTGTTTGTCGTTTGCATGTGGTTTTAATTAGAAAAGTGATATATTTATAGTTTCATGATATGAATAGAGTGATTATAACCGCAGAAAAGAGTGGGAAGATTAGAAACCCATGAAAATTATATGTAGTTTTAATCACTAAAGTGTAATTCCACAGAAGAACCACTGTAAAGCCGTGATAAAACTACCCTTCTTACCGTGTTTGAGTTGTTTTAAGAACTATGTTGCTCCTATCTTACATGGAGCGATATAGAGGCACGAACGAAGCGAGCACGGTAAGAAGGGTTGCTTTAGGGGTAATTCTCTTCGGTTTTACGGTTAAAGTAAGGATAACTTTTTATTTTCTTCTTCTTGATTGTTCGTGAGGGCTTTTAATTTTAACTATGAATTTGTTGTAGATCGTTATTCTGGAATATGGGATGAATTGTAATGGTGGAATCTGAAATAATCACTGTGTATAATGATTTCGGATATCTCTTGTGCCTTTTCTCTTCTTAATAGTTCATGAGGACTATTGGCAAGAGAGTCCGGTAATAATAGGCTTTGACCGACTCCTCTCCAAGATGAGTGAATTCCAGTAAGGTCTAATAGGGTAGGAAATATGTCAGATTGTTTTATTGTATCATTACTAGCTCTGGTTACTTTTACAGGAGAATTAATTATATATAAAGGTATTTCTTTTGTTATATGTTTAAGTGTTGGAGGAAGATTTAAATATGAATCATGTGCCTCGTGGTCACTCACAATAATAATGATAGAGTTATTGTATAGATTGTTTTCTTTTAAAGAAAGGATGTAATTTCCTATTTGTTTATCTGTATAATGAAGATTTATTAGATAATTCTTTAATTCATTTGAATAATCTGATGGGAAATCAAATGTAATGTGATTGTCTATCGTTTGATTATAAGGAGAATGAGTTGATGATGTTAAGATTACAGATAGAAACGGTTGGGTTGTATTGATGTCTTTGTTTTTGGCAAGGTCAAATATTTGTTCGTCATTAAGCCACATTTCATGTTTTTTAGAATATTCATTTCTTGTAAATAGTGAATCTATTTGATAGTTTAAACAAATTTTATCTTGTCTCCAAAATGTAGGTCCTGTTGGTATGGTCATACGGCTTTCGATAATTTTATTTTGCTCTTTAAGTAAAGATGATAATGAAATGAATTTGTTTTTTAGGTGATTAATAATTGTTACTGAATTTTTCAGGGGTAAAAGCCCTGTTAGATAAATAAATTGTCCGTCACTTGATTCTCCAAGTTGTGTTTGAGGGGTTACATGATGATTGTAATACGTGTTCTCTTTTTTTATTTGATTTAGACATGGAGTAATTGCTTGGCCGTTGAAACTTAACTCATCGGCGAACGAGAGAAGCGATTCAACTATAATGATGATGATATTTTTATTAGATGGGACTACGGGTATAGTAGTTTCAGAAGTGAAGAATAGAGGCTCTAATTCTTTTAATTTTTCTTTGGAATATTGTTGGGATTCAGAATTCCAAACTTGTATGAAAAAATAATAAAAGGTTCCATGTCGAAAGGTTGACTCCATCGGGTTATAAGCATAGGGGAGAATGAATTTTTCTTTTAATGAAGAAGATTTAAAAAATACTAAACTAAAGAAGCACCCGGTTAGAACAAGCGAACAGCCGAGAAAAGTAAAAGCTATTTGTCGCCTGTTTTTGAAAGATTCATAAGTGTTGAATTTATAGTATATGAGAAGAAGTGCAAAAATACTGGTGATTGGAATAATTATGTCTTTCCATCTGATACTTGCTAGAATATTGTTTGTTAGGCCTTGGAGATTATTAAACTCAAAGCATAGTGATAGTGGAAAATAGCTATGGAAATTTCTACTATACCAAATGTTGGTTAACACGAATATGTCTATCAGAATGAAGGATAGAATATAGAAATATTTTTTCCTGTTAATGAGTAAGAATGGAAAAAACAATATAAAACCTGTATCAATTAAGGTGGTGCCTATGTTTTCCATATAGGCAAATGTGGTAAGTTCTCCTTTGTCAGTTACCACAGAATAATGCATGTATAGTAATTTGATGCATATAAGTATAAAAACTAAAAATGGATATTTGAATTGTCTATATACGTGTGAAATTGTGCGTGATAAACTCATTTTGTTTATGTTTTTAATTAAAAAAATGATCAATTAAAGCGTATCTCAATTTGAAATATATTGCGACAACAGACATTTTTATAATCACTTGATTGCGAATGATGAAAGTAAAGTTGTATTAATTTACGAATAGTGAAAATTGTATGTATATTTGTATCTCATTAATTGATGGTTTTCTAATACTTTTTAAAGTAAAATATTTACGGGAGTAGGATGCATTTTTGAATGAAAACGTTGCATTGATGTGTTGAACTTGTCGTATATTGTTTTTATTTAAATAGTTTGTTTGAACTACTTATTTTCTATACTTTTACAAACAGAGATTTGTTTTTCGAATAGAATTGTATCTATTTGAAAAATAATGGTTTGAGTTAGTGGAAAATAATGTTGTATATTGCAGAAGTATTGATAAATGGAAATGGAGAACAAGCAAAAAATAAAAAGTGATGAAATTGATTTAATTGGTCTTGTGCAGAAAGTGTGGAATAGTCGTTGGTTTTTGATCAAATTTTCTTTTGTTTTTTTTATACTTGGTATTGTGATAGCCTTTAGTATTCCTAAAGAATATCGAGGAGAATCGAAAATTGTTTCGGAGGAAACGAAAGAAACTAAAACGAATCAAGGTGGTTCTTTTGCCTCTTTGCTTGGTTTGAATGTTAATAATGGTTTGAATGCGAAGGTTCCGGCAGAGCTTTACCCAGAAATCCTGCAAAGTACGCCTTATTTGATAGAATTGGCGAATATTAAGATTCAACCGGAGGGATTACACGAAATGTCTTTGTTTGAATATATAGTGCGTTATCAGAAAGAGGCATGGTGGCAATCAGTGTTGGGATTACCAAGGATTATTATTGGATTATTTTCAGAAAAAGAGGTTTGGCATAATGATACTGTTTGGGATACATTTAAACTGACTAGACAGCAAAGACAGTTTATAAATAGTTTGTCTGAAAAAATACATGTGAAGAATGAACAGGAAACTGGTTTAATCACGATTCATGTGTTTATGCAAGATCCGATGGTTGCGGCTGTTGTTACAGATAATGTGGTTAGAAAGCTTCATTCTTATATTGCTTCCTATCAGCAGGAAAAAGCCAAGAAGGAGATGTCTTTTGTTAAAGAAATGTATGAAGAATCTCAAAAAATGTATAGCCAGACGAAACAGAGGTTTAATGAATTCAGTAAAGGAGGAGTATCTGAGAATACACCTGTATCAACTCAAGTAGATGTTGATTTAACTTTTGGCTTTTTCAATATGATGGCACAGCAATACGAGATGTTGAAGGTTGATCTAATGAAACAACGTCCGATTTTTTCTGTTATAGAGCCAGCAACCATACCTTTAAATGCGGCCGCTCCGCGTAAAACTTTGATTTTATTATTGAGTTTAGCGGTAGGTGTTTTTGTCGGGATAATCTGGATCTTTATTAAAGATGCATTTGTGAAATGAATAGGCAATCCAATTGTGGTATATCGGTAATTGTTGCGGCTTATAATGCGGAATCTTTTTTGAGAAATTGCTTGGATTCCGTGTTAAAACAGACATTTGTTGATTTTGAGATGATTGTTGTTGATGATGGAAGCAAAGATAATACTGCATTAATTATTAAAGAGTTTCAGGGAATTGATAAGCGTGTCACAGGTTTATTTAAAGAAAATGGAGGAGTGACTAGCGCAAGAGAAGCGGGGGTACAAGTTGCAAGAGGGAAGTATCTATTTTTTTTAGATAGCGATGACTATATTCCTGATACTGCATTAACTGATTTGTATGTTGCTGCAGAGAATAAAGGTAGTGATATCGTTTTTGGTTTGTTTGCTTTAACGGAAGGTGAGAAAAATAAAGTTTATTCTGTTGAAGACTTTGGTGTCATTTCTAATCTTGATTATCTAAAATTATTGTGCACGGGAAGAGCACCGTGGCAATTATGTTCAAAATTAATAAAACGGCAACTGTATCAAGTAGATTCTCTTGTGGTTCCGAAAAATATAGCAGTGGGAGAGGATGCATTGACATTGTTTCAACTTGTAATGCGAGCTAAAGAGATAGCAATGGTAAACAAAATTGTTTATTACTACGTGCAACGGAAGACTTCTGTTATGCATACTCGGAACGTGAAGTTGGCTAATGATAATTTAATTGCAGCTGATTTAATTGTGCAGCAATTGGAAAGTAGATATGCTTCAGAATTACGTTTGTATGGGCTTGCTCTTAGGATGTTGTTTTTGCTAATGGCATTTCAGCGTGGGGGAACGAAAGTGAATCGGACATTAATACGTCTGGTTTTGGAGGAATACAGAAAACACCGGAACGTGATGCGTTTATTTCGATTTACTAAACGTATCAAGGTGCAAATAGTAATTAGTATATACAAATGGGTCTGAATTGTTTTGAGTTTATAAATAAAGGGAGCCTTCGTAGCGTAAAAGTAAAAAGGAATATTGTGTATTCTTTTTTTTTAAAGGGATGTAGTGTAGGTATATCCTTACTTCTTGTGCCTTTGACTTTAGATTATTTAGATGCTGCAAATTATGGTATTTGGTTGACGTTAAGTTCTATATTAACGTGGATTAATTTATTTGATATCGGTTTGGGAAATGGGTTACGTAATAAATTGACGGAGGCCTTGACTCATCAGAATATGAAATTGGCTCAGACGTATGTGAGTACTACGATAGCTTTACTTGTTTTAATCATGGGAGGATTTTTTCTACTTTTTATGTTGATAAATCCTTATTTAAATTGGGCTGTGATTTTGAATACAGAAATGGCAAAGGCTGACAGCTTGAGTTATTTAGTAATTATAGTATTTGCTTTTTTTTGCTTACAGTTTATATTTAAGTTTGTGGGAATTGTTTTGTTAGCAGATCAGAGGCCTGCAATGAATGATTTATTGGGAGTAATTGGATCTGTACTTTCGTTGATTATAATTTATGTTTTAACTCGGACAACAGAAGGTTCTTTGAATTATGTCGCATTGACTTATTCTGCTGCTCCTGTTTGTGTATTATGTCTGGCGTATCCGTTTTTTTTTCGTACGCGTTATAAAGATATTAGACCACATTATAAATTAGTAGACTTCCATTACACGAAAGATTTGATGGGATTGGGAATTCAATTTTTTGTATTGCAGATATCCGGTTTGGTTGTTTTCACGACAACAAATATGATTATAACGCAGCTTTTTGGTCCAGAGGAAGTTACTCCTTATAATATCGTATTTAAATATTTTAGTGTGGTAACTCTTGGTTTTAATATTGTGTTGACACCCATGTGGTCTGCCTACACGGAAGCTTTTTGTAAACAGGAATTAGCGTGGATGAAGCAAGCAACCCGAAGAATGATTCAATTGTGGGGAGGATGTGTGTTAATAACTTTGATTATGGTGTTTTGTTCCGGGACCGTATATTCTTTATGGGTAGGTGACAAAGTTACGATACCTTTTGAATTGACTCTTTTGGTCGGGATGTATGTTTCTGTATATAATTGGAATAATATTTTTGCGCAGATGCTTGCCGGAGTGGGTAAAATAAGATTATCCCTGTTTAATAGTGTTTTTAATGCAGTTATATTTATTCCTCTGGCTCTATGGCTAGGGAGAATATTCGGGATCACGGGAATTGTTCTGGCTACATTGATTGTGTTGTTGACTAGTACTTTTTGGCAGCCAATTCAATGCGTGAAGATATTGAAAGGAACTGCAAAGGGAATTTGGAATCGTTAATTGTGTTAGGATGAGAAAAATCATTGGTAAAATAAAGTTATTTGTAAGAAAAATTCAATCGCTGTGCTTGCTTCGGCGAGTATATGTAGATTTTAAAGATATAAATTCATTTTATCAAAGAGAAAGGAATGTTCGGGTTATTTCTTTGGTGGAACATATAGGAGATATTGTCGCTTGTGAACCTATTGCCCGGTGTTTTAAGGAACAAGATAAGGATGTGAAAATTGTCTGGATTGTTAATAATAAATATAGGGAATTGCTTGAATATAATCCAAATGTGGACAAATACATAGCTGTAGATTGTCTTTCCGAGTGGATATATTTAAAGTTTTTTTTGCAGAGTTTATCTAAGATTGCATTGACCGATTTACATATGCCGGATCGTTTGTGTTCTAAGTTTTACTTGAGGCTTTCTAATCCGAATGAGAAAAATATAACTATAGATAATTATTATGAACACGGGGCTCTTTTGAATGTCACTTTATTGATAGCGGGGCTTCCTTGTCTTGATCTCGCTCCTCAAATGTATTTATCTGCAGTTCGAAGTTGTAAATTGGAGGATTTACCAAAACATTATATTGTTATACAAACGACTTCTAACGAGAAATGTCGGAATTGGCAGATAGACAAATGGTGTGAATTGATACAACATTATAGAGAATATACTTTTATTGAAGTAGGACTTTCGGCAACTATTAAAGGTATAGAAAATTGTGATTCTCATTTTTGTGGAAAGACAACATTGTTAGAAGTAGCTCAGATAATTCAAGGTGCAGATTTATTTATTGGAGTAGATAGTGCATTTGCTCATTTTGCAAATGCTTTATCCATACCGGGGGTGATATTGTTGGGGAAATATAAGAATTTTGAGAGATATATACCTTATACGGGGAGTTATGCTAATGGCATTAATGCTGAGATTATTCATTACCATGAGATTGTTGCAAAATTGCCTGTTTCTATGGTTTGTGAGGCTGTAGATAGAATACGAAATAATTGATGATTTATGAAAAGTAATGTAAGATTAATCGCTTTTTATCTTCCACAATTTCATCCAATTCCGGAGAATGATGTATGGTGGGGGAAGGGATTTACCGAATGGACAAATGTTGGTAAGGCAAAGCCTCTTTTTCGTGGTCATTATCAACCTCATTTGCCAACGGAGTTGGGATATTATGATTTGCGTGTGCCAGAAACGAGAAATGCTCAGGCAGAACTTGCTAAAGAATATGGTATAGAAGGGTTCTGTTATTGGCATTATTGGTTCGGGAATGGAAAGAGATTGTTAGAAAGACCTTTTAATGAAGTCGTTAATTCTAAGGAACCTGATTTCCCTTTTTGTTTAGCATGGGCGAATGAGACTTGGAAAGGTTTTGCTCATGGGCTGACAAATCGAAATATTTTGATTGAACAAACTTATCCGGGGAAACTGGATTACGAGGAGCATTTTAATGCTCTTTTACCAGCTTTTAAAGATAAGAGGTATATAAAGGTACATAATCGATTGCTTTTTCTAGTATATAGACCATTTGAATTGCCTAACGCAAAGGAATTTATGAGTTTTTGGCAACAATTGGCGCAAGAACATGGTTTGGAGGGATTTTACTTTGTAGGTCAAACTAATTTTGTTGAAGAACGAGAAAGAGTTCTTAATTTGGGATTTGATGCTGTAAATGTAGTTAGATTAAATGATTATGTCCGATTGGAATATCCTTTTCTGTTAAGAGGTATGCGATGGGTTAATCGGAAGTTCAGAAAGATTCCATATGTATTCTCTTATGAGAAAGTTATGAAGTTTTTTACAGGTAAAGAGGCTGAAGAATTATCTTGTATGCCAACTATTGTTCCCGGTTGGGATCATTCTCCGCGAAGTGGTAGAGAGGGACTTGTTTACATCAATACAACACCGGAATTGTTTGGGAAACATGTAGAACAAGTATTTGAACACGTAAAGGATAAACCTATTGAGGATAGAATTGTATTTATAAAATCGTGGAATGAATGGGCAGAAGGAAATTATTTAGAACCGGAACGTCGTTATGGTCGAGGTTTTTTGGAGGCGTTGAAAAAAGCAATTGAAAAATTAGGATAATGAAGACGAAAGCGTTACACATAGTGGATTCCTATTCGGTTGATAATTTTCATGAGATGTTTAATTCTGCCATGTTGATTGTGGCTAGTCATCAGATTGAACATGTCGTTTATCGGGCTGAAACAGGAAGTCAGAATTGTGTTCTTTCTCATGTGGTAGCGAATGGATATGAAGAAGAATTGTCCAAAGTGGAGAAGAAAACATTGTTTGTTGTACGTAATGAGTCGGCTGTTGGGTTATTGTGCCGAACTATGGTCAGCGCTTTTCAGAATGTTAGGTATTTGTTTGTGAGGAGGAAGGAACCGGTAATTTATATGCATAATGATGCTTTTTCTATTTATTTGTTGAATTTTTTTAATTTAATATTGAAACGCCCGGTTTGGATTGTTTGCCACGGAGAATTAGAACTATTAATTAATAATCCCCGTTGGTATAAACCTTCTTTTTTGTATAAACAATTATACCGTTTTTTTTATAAATATATACCTGTTTCACGATATCTTCGTTTTATTGTTTTAGGAGAATCTATTTTGATTAATTTGAAGGAGATTCTTCCGGCAGGTAGGGAGAAGCTTTTTGTAGCCATGGAGCACCCTTATTTTTTTAAAAAAGAAAATGTATCTAGGGAAATTCGACCAAGGAAATTGATAATAGGTACTATTGGTTCTATGAATGTTTTTAAAGGGTATTATCGTTTACTGGATTTAGCAAAGATGCTTGAAATTCCGATTCGAGCACATCAGATTGCTTTAGCCGTGACACGTTTTGAGAATGTGAAGATGAATCATCAAGGATTAATCCATTGTGCATGTAATAATCATAATGGCTTGCTGCCAAGGAATGAATACGAACAATTTATTAATGGTTTAGACTATGTTTTATTTTTGTATGCATTGAATAGTTATAAGTTTATAGCTAGCGGTGCTATTTTTGATACAATTAGTTTTGGCAAGCCTATAATTGCGTTAAGGAATGATTATTTTGTTTCTATTTTTGAACAATGTGGAGATATAGGATATCTTTGTGAAAATATCGAAGAAATGGCTTGTTTAATTTTAAAACTTTTAGATGAGCCGGATATAGTTGCTTATAATAGATTCTTGCAAAATATGGAGAAAGCAAAACTTTTATATGCACCAGAATGTATTAAAATTGATTTGTTGAGATAGGTTATGTATTTGTATGTAATATATATAATTCTTTTGTTCGTGGCTTATTTCGAGATAGACCGCTTTTGTTATTTTGGCAAGATACATAAAGTGTTTTTCTTCGTTATTATTTTCTTTTTCTTTCTGTTATCTTCTTTGCGGTGGGAGCGGGGAACGGATTGGGGAACTTATTTGGATTTTTATAATTCGCTTGTTAGTTTTGCACCAGAAAAATGGTATTTTGAATGGGGATATTCTTTTTTGAATAATATAGTAAAGGTTTTATTCAATAGTTATACAGTTCTTTTATCGATTCTTGCGTTGATCTTGTATTGGCTGATGGGAACGACGATTTATCGTTATAGCGTTTATCCTCTTTTGGCTTTGGCAATATGGTTTGCGACTTCTTTGGCTGATATTTTTTTGGTTCGAAATACAATAGCAATAGCTTTGGCCATATTTTCCGTACGATATATTGTGGAGCGGAATTTTTGGAAATTCTTATGTCTGATATTGATTGCTATGTTGTTTCATAAATCTGCATTTATATTTCTACCAGCTTACTATGTTTATTCTTTAAAATTATCTCGTTCGTTTATTATTGTGGGAATAGGGGTATGTATGGTTATCGGACTTTTTTTTAGTGAGTTTATTCTGTTGCAAGTAGGAAAATTACTAGGTGCTGCTTTCGAGGAAAAGGTGATATATTATTTAACAACAGGTAAGGAAGAAACTTTTGGTTCAGCCTATTCCGCCACAATAGTTTTATTGAAAGGTACAATAAATCGCTCTTTGATTTTAATAATTCTTTTGATATGGATGAATAATGAACGAAAAGAGGATGCTTTATTAAATGGATTCATAAATTTTTATATTGTGGGTTTACTTCTTTTTTTTATGACCGTTCCGTTGTCTGCTGCTATGGGACGAATAGCCTCTTATTATAATATATTTCAACTTTTTCTTTTTCCTTATGTTATATTGCTTGGGAAGGATCGAAAAAACCGAATAATACTGTATTTATTAGTTGGTGCATATTTTTTGGTTCGTTTGAATGGCGTTGTTGTTAATTATGAACCGTTTTATATACCATATAAGTCAATATTCGATATTTATAAAATAGTAGAAATAGGGTAATAGTGTATAAATGAAGAAAATCGCTTATTTGATATTATGCCATAAAAATGCGAAACAACTAATAAGATTTATAGAATCGTTGGTTGATTCTTATGCTGATGTTTATGTACATGTTGATGGAAAAAACAATGAGCTTTATAAAACATTGCAAAAAGAAATTGATTCGCAGCCTAATGTTTATATGTTGAAAGAACGTGTAGCCGTATCTTGGGGGAATTTTTCTCAAACTGAAGCAATCCTTACTTTGATAAGAAGTATGTTGCAGACAAAAATAGATTATTCTTATGTGAGTCTTGTAAGTGGACAGGATTTGTTATTGAGACCGCATGCACAGTTTTATGAATTCTTGAATTCTCATTATCCTATAGAATTTGTGGAGCTTGAACGGCGTCCCGAGTTTGATGCAAGAATAAATACATTTCAAATTAATTCCGGAAACTGTAAACAGGCATGGATGAGATTTATAAATTATTGTTTTCGTTACATGTATGATAAATGCCATATTGGAATAAAAAAATTTGAACCAGAAGAGATTTATAAAGGGGGAACATGGTGGACATTAACCCGTGATTGCTTGTTGAAAGTGATTGATTATATAGATAATAACCCTACATTTATAAAAAAATTCAGATATACTCTGTGTTCTGATGAACATTTTATGCAAATGCTTATAGTGAAGGTCGGGTTACTTGAACGAGTTCAAAATAATAATTTAAGATATATTGATTGGGAAAATTGTAAAGATAATCCCAAAGTATTATTGATAGAAGATCTTTCTCGAATTTTGGCATCATCTGATTTTATCGGACGAAAATTTGATATAGATGAAGATTCTGTAGTGGTAGATAAATTGTTAAGATATTCACGAGAAAAAGTATAATATGGAGTTTTCAGTTTTAATGTCTGTCTATATAAAAGAGAAACCTCAGTATCTGAAGGAAGCTCTCCAAAGTGTTTTTGACCAAACAGTAGTTCCAACGGAGGTTGTGGTTGTTATGGATGGAGTTTTGACAGATGAATTGGAACAAGTAATTTCTTTTTTTCAAGAAAGAGAGAAAAATTTGAAAGTAATTCCTTTGCCTCAGAATATGGGTTTAGGAAAAGCATTACAAATTGGGTTGCAACATTGTCAATATGAGTTGGTTGCTCGAATGGATTCTGATGATATTTGTAAACCTAATCGTTTTGAAAAACAATTAGAATTTATGGCATATCATCCGGAAATAGCGGTTGTTGGTTGTTGGGTTGAAGAATTTTCTCATGTTAAAGAACAAATTGAATCTATACGAGAATTGCCTCTAGAGCACGATAAGTTGTTGAAGTTTATGAAATGGAGAAATCCATTTAATCATATGACAGTAATGTTTCGTAAGAAAGAAGTAGAACAAGTTGGTAGTTATCAGCCTTTTTATTTGTTAGAAGATTATTATTTGTGGAATAGAATGGCTAATAATCATGCTCGTTTTGCTAATATCGGAGAATCGTTATTATGGGCACGGGGAGGATATGAAATGCTTCAACGTCGGGGGGGATGGAAATATGTTGTATCTGAATATTATTTATTAAATTTTATGCGATATTCGGGGCGGATTAATGTATTTGAGTTTTGTTTTAGTTTAACAGTCAAAAGTGTTGTACGTCTTATTGGTAAACGAGGACGTGCTTTTCTATATCGTGTGTTTTTAAGAAAATGATGGCTTTTTAATTCATTATGCAAATGAAATGATTTTGTTTTTTAGAAATAATATGTGGTGTAGAATTATTTGTTAATGATTTGTTAAAAACAAAAAAACTCACGTTGTTGACGCAACCTTTATCATATCTTCGCATCTTGAAAGTAAAAAGCAACACACACAACACACTATTATTAATTATATGAATACAAATCAAACATTTAAGGTTTACACGACGTAAACAAGCTTTGGAAAACGAGGAGGCGTTTTTCGGGTAAAATGAATAACGCGTTAAGGAGATTGTTTAGGGTCCATAAAATGGACAAAGTAAGATTTTATGCCGTTTAAATAGATCGAGGAATGAAAAGAATATTGATAATTGGAGGGAGTAGCTTTATCGCTGGACAGTTTATTCGGAATTACCAGTCGGTGGATTCGATAACTTGTTATAGTCGGCGTCCTACAGGATACGATAAGGAAATCGTGGTAAAGGCGTTTTGGGATATGCCTGTGGAGTCGTTCGTCGGGTTTGACGCGGTAATTAATTTTGCTGCTATCGTACACCGTCCGGAAGAGAAGAATCAGGAACTTTATGATGAGGTGAATTATCGTATGGCTTGCGTGTTGGCTCAGAAAGCCCGTCAGGCAGGCGTTCGTCAATTTATTCAAATGAGTACGATTGCCGTGTTTGGTACAGCCAGTCGTATTTCTACAGCAACACCGGAAATGCCGAGGACTTATTATGGAAGTTCTAAGTTGAAAGCTGATAA
>QWCH01002597.1_pt1 | contig 29873 bp, 35 predicted proteins | sample 1972671 | NCBI WGS metagenome assembly QWCH01 (sample SAMN09866713, study PRJNA288562) | Human gut metagenome isolate term3_stool, whole genome shotgun sequencing... | isolation source: gut | host: Homo sapiens | place: USA: California
GGTCACACCTGTTCCCATCTCGAACACAGAAGTTAAGCTCCTTAGCGCCTATGATACTTGGTGGGTGACTGCCTGGGAAAGCGGGTCGTTGCCGGTTTGTTATTATGGCTCCATGGTCAAGCGGTCAAGACACCGCCCTTTCACGGCGGTAACCCGAGTTCGATTCTCGGTGGAGTCACCATTTTGCGCGACTGGCGGAATTGGCAGACGCACTAGATTTAGGTTCTAGCGGGAGACCGTAGGGGTTCAAGTCCCTTGTCGCGCACCAATAACGAGAAATTTTAAATGCTGTAGCTACATAAGTTACAGCATTTTTTATTGTATATCCAAAACCCCATGTTTTTACGTGAGGCTTTGTTTTTTTAGGCTTATATGACAAAAAGAGTTGATAAAAACCGCCGTGAAGATTGAAATTTTAATATCTGATTAAAAGAATTTTTAAAAAGTTTTGTCAATTTAGGGTTGAAAATTCAAAAAATAAAACTATAATATAAATTATAAAAAAATAATAAAATTATGATAGGAGATAATAAAATGGGCTTGTTTAATTTATTTGGTGGCAAAAAAACAGTTGAGTTAGATAAAGTAAAAAGCGATGAAAACAAAAATCACATGAGAGAAATCTTTGATAAGCAAGTAGATAATGGTTCGGAATATAAAATAGTTTATGCTTATTCAGAAGACATTGGAGGTGCGAATTTCGCAGTGCTTCGTACTGTTTCATATAAATACAGAAGTTTTATACTTGGCTATAAGGAAGATGATCTAAGCTTAGTTTTTCTTGAAGTAAGTCCTGATTTAAGTCAGGTTGGAGAAGCACTTTTGTATAAACCACAAGATGTAAAGAAAACCAATTTTACAAAGATGGTAGGTGCATACTATCTACAGTATGGAAGTTCATTCAAGAAAGAATTTTTTAACTTTTTTGTTCCTGAGACTATTGATGATATAGTTAACCATGATTGGTATGATGAAGATACTTTTATCTATATTGACCAAAGAGAATTACATGATAGCTGGGTGGATTTTTGGAATAAATTTTGTAAATAAACGGTAATTTATTATGCATATGTTACCAAATTATATTTTGGCTTTTATATTTACAGTATTTCTAATATATAGTTTTGTAAATATTAAAATCAAAAAAGCCAAGGTTGGCAATGGGTGCCTTTATGGAATTGGAGTTCTTATTGCGATATTATTACTTGGAATGTCTATATATGGAATAATATTTAATATTCCATTAGGACAAGTACAACTAATGATAGAAAATAGTTTCAAATAATGAAATTAAAGCAGTATATATATAATTTACTGCTTTTTCTTTTGTTTAGGCTACGTGAGTTACAGCATTTTTATTGTTGAGCTTTAGGCTACTTGAGTTGCAGCATTGTTATTGTTTTACTCTTGGCTATACGAGTTACAGCTTTTTTATTGTTTTTTTAGTTCTGATTTATTTCATCTTTTATTTTATCTACAAATAGCCTTGCAAAATTATAGCAGTCAATGCTGTTTTGTTTATCATACTCAAACAAAATCAATTTGCCATCTATTATATTCTTTGTTGAATTCGTAAAAAATTTATTTTCCCCTGTGGTCATAATCCCATCGAACTCCGCGAGATCAACGAATTTTCCTTCTTTTCTTGAAAATACCGGGTATTCTGCTTGCCAGGAGCCATTCTGAGCATTAAATTCAATTTTTCCACTGAATTCCAAGCTTGGGAATGAGATATAATCAATGAAATCTTTGATTTGGAGACCATTAATTTTGAACAAAGTGCTCGAGATAGAATAATCCGTGACAAGCAAATGTTTTGTTGTAAAGCCGATTTTGGGAACAGCCGCATATAGATCAAGGTATTTTAAAAGGCTGATTAGTCGCGTGAGCTGCAGAACATCGTCCTTATTGTGCAAGAGTATTTTGTGGAGCAAGGCCTCGGATCCGAAAGAAGTGGTGGCGTTCTCCAAATATTCGTTATACAAATTCACGCTTTCACCGCCGCTGATTTCGTCCGATCTCAAGTGGTCAATCTGCATGAAAACCTCCATGCTCTTTTGGCTTAAACTCCCCATAACATTCTTGAGAGTAGAGTAGTTGCGAACTAGTTGATAGAGATCCAGATTGAAAATATTTCTGCATGGGAGTTCGTGTTTTTCGCACCTTGCGGAGAGAAATGGCATATCGAAACTACGCCCGTTATAGGTGATTAACATATCGCTATCACAGATCTCACGTGTCGCCTCAAACAAAATATTTTTTTCGTCTTCAGGGGTCTCTGCGAAAAATTGAACTAATTCACCATCGCCTTTGCCAGGTATAATATGTACAAAACCTATGAGGATAGTTTTATCGTGCTTTGGATAAAGACCCGTAGTTTCGATGTCGAACACAGATATTTTGCTCGTGTCAAAAAACCGTTTGAATTGCTTTGAATTCAACGTGTTGAGGGTATCGCTATCCAGTTTAAAACTTTGTTTTATTGTTTTCATTTAATATAACTCCCAGAATAAATAATACACGCAATTAATATTAGGTGTTTATAAATTGAGCTTTATAACAAAATAGACCGCAGGGGAGCAGTCTACTTTGTTCAAAAGGGGTATTGGGATGAGATTATCAGGGGAGATAATCTCAATACGATTATAACTTAATCTGAAATTATATGCAATCATTTTTAGAAAATTTTATATAATCGTTAATAAGCAAAGTAAATTCTAGTAAATGGTTGAAAGTAGAATTTAATATGAAAAGTTGATACCAGGTTCTAAACCCAAAAGAGGTAGAATTTAAAACGATTATTTGTCATCATGCGAAATTGCACGTGGGTGAGTTCTGTCGTAAACTTCTTTAATCTTATTCTTGCGGAACTGAAGATAAATCTGTGTAGCTGAAATATCCTCATGCCCAAGCAGTTCTTGAAGAGTCTTTAGATCCGCACCGTTTTCTATCATGTGAACCGCAAATGAATGTCTGATAATCTGGAGGGTAAGTTTTTTGTTGATGCTCGATTTCTCGCCGTAGGAACTAATTATCTTCCAGAGACCCTGCCTTGTAAAACCGTTTCCCATGAAGTTGACAAAGAATATGGAATCATCATTTTCTTCCTTGTCCTTAACGAAAACAGGTCTGCTATTTTTGAGGTAATTCTTCAGGGCGTCCTTCGCAAAATCTCCAAGAGGTACTATTCGAGCCTTTCCGTGTTGTCCATTGCAGGTGATGAACCCCATACGCATGTTAACGTCCTTCATAGTAAGTTCAACAAGTTCAGAGACCAAAATACCGGTGCCGTAAAGGACTTCTAGGATTGCACGATCTCGAATACCTTTCGGGCTATCATCTGGAAGGGACAGGAGTCCCTCAACCTCATCAATCGTTAAATATTCAATCTCGCCGCGTACGACTTTGGGAGCTTTTAGGTTTGAAGCCGGATTAACTATAATATGGTTATTGTCAACCATGTATTTAAAGAAACTTCTAGTTGATGCGAGCCTTCTGTTCATTGTTGCAGTCGATAGTTCGTCCTTCTTCATATCCATGAGAAAACCGATAACATCTTCCTGTTCAACATTTGTTATATCCTTTATCCCACGCGAAATCAGATACGACTCAAACGCTGATAAATCTCTGACATACGCCTCAATCGTATTTTGTGATGACTTCTTCTTATTCTTCAAAAATGTTATATATGCATTAATATATTCATTCATTGTTAACTCCCAAATTTAATTCGATCTTGCCTTCCCGCAGAAGCTCAACTGTCATAAGGATGGCAACCTGCGTCTTTGCGTCCTGAATTTTACCTTCCATTACCATTTCGTAAAGGTCATCTATGTGATAACTATATGAATCAATGTCCTCATTCTCGTCAAAATCTGTCTCTCCAGGCTCTAGATCAGTCGCTAGATAAATATACAAAAGTTCTTCAGAATAGCCGACGCTGGGGTACATCTTCGTCAAAAGTGTCATCTTCTTCGCCAGATAACCAGTCTCCTCGCGAAGCTCCCTGAACGCTGTTTTTTCAGGTAACTCACCATGCTCAATCTTGCCCGCGGGTATCTCCAAAACATCTCTTTCAAGCGGCTTTCTGAATTGTCGTATCATGATTACATTCTCATTTGGGAGTAGGGGCAAAACAACTGCGCCTCCTGAGTGTTCGACTATCTCTCGCTTTGACTCTCCGTTAACAGATTTGACGGTATCGACACGAAGATTTAGGATTTTTCCCTTATATTTTACTTCTGATGATATGGTTTTTTCCTGAAATGACATTCTAGCTTGGCTCCTTAAGGGTCTCTATTAGAATCAACTAATGCAAATAGTTGATTTATACTATGTTAGAACTACTTTACAATATTATATCATTGGTATACTATTTTTTAAATACTAAAATGCGATATAGAGGGAGATTATTTTTAAGGGTGGAAAAGCAAAATAAATGTAAGATAGAAATTTAATGTTGATTAATCGCCTAAAATCTTAACAATCGCATAAAAACATGCTATAATTAGGCGAAAGAAAAAGGAGGTAGGCGAATGAGAGTTTTTAATTATGAAAATCTAGTAATAACTAAATGGGATACTGAAATCATAAATCTTCTTGTGCAAATTCATGAGCATAAGGGAAAACAAGAACTTTTTTTAAAACGCAAGCCTGCTGTTTTAGATAAATTAGTAGAGATTGCTAAAATTCAAAGCATAGAGGATTCCAACAAAATAGAGGGAATCGTTACTACTGCAGACAGAATTATAGAGTTAATGAATAAAAAAACAACTCCTAGAAATAGGGATGAAGAAGAAATTATGGGCTATAGGGATGTGCTGAATACGATTCATGAAAGTTATGAATATATCCCGATTAATAGCAATTATATTTTGCAATTTCATAGAGATTTATTTAGGCATAGTGAAAAAGGTATTGGCGGACGATATAAAACTACGCAGAATTCTATTATAGAAAGAGATAATGATGGAAATATTTATGAAAGATTTAAACCCTTATCTCCATATGAAACTCCAGATGCCATTGACAAAATTTGCGATGAATTGAATATAGCTTTAGATAAAAAGGATGTGGATTCATTGCTATTGATACCGGTTTTCATCCATGATTTTCTTTGCATACATCCTTTCAGTGATGGAAACGGAAGGATGAGTCGTCTCTTAACAACTCTTTTATTATACAAGCAAGGATATGTAATTGGGAAATATATAAGTTTAGAAAGCAAGATAGAACAAAATAAAGACAGTTATTATGCAGCATTAGAGCAAAGTGGAATAGGATGGCATGAAAATAAGGATAATCCTGTGCCATTTATAAAATATATTCTTAGAATTATATTGTCTGCTTATATTGATTTTGAAGAAAGAGTAGATTATGTAGATGAAAAAATACCTACAATTGATCTTGTAAGAAACGCAGTTGATAGAAGTATAGGTAAATTTACCAAGCGTGACATGATGGAATTAGTTCCAAGTGTGGGAAAAGCAACAATTGAAAATATGCTTAAGCAATTAACAGAGGAAGGTTACATTCAACGACATGGCCAAGGAAGAGCAACATTTTATGTAAAAAATAATATTATGTAAAAATAATAATCTAGATTAAATGTCGATTTGTCTATAAACTTCTCAATTAAGAAGTCTAAGAAATCTTATACATTCCTATTGCTGAGATGTAGAATTAACTTGCAAAGATGATTTGCAGGTTAATTTTTTTATTGAAATTCCAACGTTTTTAAAAATTAATAATTTATTAACTTGCAAATCACAATAAAAAACTGTTGTGATTTTTCTTTTTTTAAAGGAAAAGGCTTGGGACAATGTCCCGACATATAACTATTACTATTACTATAACTATTACTGTAAAAAATAAAGAATATATATAACTTAATAATATATATAAGGCTAGGCAGTTAGTAATAATTATAAGTAAAAGAAAAGGGAGGAAAAATGAAAAGTAACTGGACATTGGAAAAAAGACAGCAACTAGAGCATCTGTTAGCGGAGGGATTTAATGTAAATCAAGTTAGAGAATTAGTAGGAGGATCTGCTTCAACAATTCTAAAAGAAATTAAAAGAGGCGTTAGCGAAGAAGAATACGATCAAAAAAGATTTGTAAAGTATTCATTTAAACAAGCTATTTACAAAGAGGTTCTTGAAAACATTGGAAAGGAACAATTAGATATTTTGTTAAATGAATATAAAGGAAGATGATAATTATATGAGTGATAATAAAATATGGTACTACAAAATGAAGAGAGGATTTTGGCAAGATGACAAGATTGTTAACATGGAGAATCTTCCAATGTATGGAGATAAATTCATTGTTACACTACTTAAACTCTATGACTATTCTATACAAAATGGGGGAGTTATAAAAGTCACTAATTATGCTAGTGAAGCAAACTATGCAACACAGCTTGCAAAAATATGTAGAGTTGATACTGAAATAATGGAACTTGCTTTATCATATTTTCTTAAACATGGATTAATGGAAATAGAAAATAATAATGAATCTCCGTCAGTAGTTTGCCAACTTCCTTATGTACAAAATAATACTGGGAGCATATCAGAAGATGCGATCAGAAAAAGAGAGTACAGAGCAAGACTACAAAGTAATAATAAACCACTTCTTGAAGCAAAAGAAAATAAAAATGAGAAAAATGTATATGGAGCATTTAACAATATCTATATTGAAGAAAATGAATATTACAAACTAAAAGGCATTTATGAAAATATTGATCATGTAATAAATCGTGCCTCAATTGCAAAAGATGCTAATCTCCATAAAGGTAAAACTGATGAAGAGTTAATAAATGAGTTTATTAAAGAATTTGGGAAACTAAGAGAAAATTAAAAAGAAGAATCTAAGGAAGGGAAAGCAATGAGTAAATTTATAAAATTAACGGGAGCCGTAGTTGATGGGGAAATATACGTAAATGTGGAACATATAGTTAGTGTTTACAAAGCAAAAAAGGAACAAATGTAATCATAGAATTTTATGTTGACAAGAAGATTCAATTTGATGGAGGCTATTTAGTTAAAGAATCACCTGAAGCAATTATGTCAATGATTGAATGTTATTAAAAAGAAAATTAGGATACTCCAGCAAGTAAAGGATATGTTATGAAAAAAGAAAAATGTATAGAAATTATAAATAAGCTTTTACGTCTAAGTAATTCTAGTAACGAACATGAAGCTAAATTAGCACTAGAAAAAGCATATACCCTAATGCTTAAATATGATATTTCAAAAGATGATGTCGGGGAACCAATGGATGAAGTAATAGAATATAAAACGTCTATATACTATACAGCATATAAAAATAATTATATTTGTAATTTAGCTCATAACATTGCAGAGTTTTACAGATGTGTTTCTTATTCTACCTACATTAATAAAAGTAAAAAAAGAACAGTTACATTAATGGGGAACGAAGATGACTGTAAAATAACTGAGAGTGTAATACTTTTTATAAAATCTCATGTGGATAAATGGTTTACAGAATATAGACGTAAAAATCGCAGGAAATACACCTTAGAGTACCTACAAGCAACAAAAAATAACTACGGTGAGGGCTTCACAAAAGCAATTATAGAACTTCTAGAAGATAAACGTAAATTTGCCCAGCAAGAATGGGGACTAGTCGTTACAGTTCCACAAGAAGCTATTGATTATCAAAACACGTTAGAACACCATTCTTTTAAAGCAACTTCCTTTGATACAAACGGAATACTAGAAGGATATATGGACGGCAAAAACACAAAACTAGAAAAGCACATCACATATTCAAGAAATATATAATTATTACAAGGAGAATGGAAATGGATAATAGAGATATAATTAAAAACTTAAAATTTAATTATTGGCAGATGGATCAAATCCGATTAGGTCTTCGTGACGGCTTAGACGTATCAAAATACGCAAACCCAAAACTTGACAGTTTACAGATGAATCAAATCCGATTAGGACTTCGTGACGGCTTGGACGTATCACAGTACGCAACTCCCAAATTTACTCATTGGCAGATGGATCAAATCCGATTAGGACTTCAATTCGACAAGGGCTTTGTGAGATTAGAGAGGAAATTCTTGAGGGGCGAGACCTAGAAGATATTAAGTTTTAAAATTTTAAAACATTGAATGCTATTAAAAATATAAAGAATACAGCAAAGCCTGGAGAAAGGAAAAGGTAACATAAATGAATAGCGTAGTAATATCAGGAAGATTAACGCAAGATATAATTTTAAAAATATCAAGAACGGGAAAATCATATACCTTTAATGTAATTGCCGTTGATAAATTTGTAAACAATGAAAAAGGCACAGATTTTATTCCTATAGTAATCTTTGGTAGGAATGCAGAAAATACAGAAAAATATAGCCAAAAGGGAGCAAGAATAACGGTTGCAGGAACATTACAGTCAGGATCATATGAGAAAGAAGGCGAAACAAAACATTCACTAAGTGTAGCTGTTGAAAAAATAGATTTTATTGACTTTAGAAGTAACGACACAGATCCAATAAGAGAAAAAGATATTTTAAAAGATATTCCGTTTTAAAAAATATAAAAACAAGGCTACAAAATATGAAAGGTGTGGAAAGTGAATAATAAAGATGAAACAAAAAATTTAATAAACTCTCTTCTACACGAAAATAAAAAGTACGTTAGAGAAAGTCTAAATAAAAAACATTCAGGAGGAGATTATTATCCTAGAAGTTTTACAAAAAAACTATCAAGCAACCTGATATTAAAATACAAAGCATCTGCACGTGACATCATAAGAAAAATATATCTTTTAAAAAATGAGGAAGAAATAACAGCAATATTTTTAGGAGATGAAGTTGTAACAGAAGTAGAAAAAAAGGTTATACCTAAAGCTACACTTGAACAAGACATAGACAACTTTATAAATGCACTTAACTGTCTTTCTGATAGAGAAAAAAGGTTAGCCTTTGAAAGGACATGTCTTAATGCACCAATAATTGATATTATGCAAAAATATGGTGCATCGGAAAAGGAAATAAAACAAGCACAAATGAAATTTTTATGTTTCTATGCATACCAGTGCGGTGAAATAATATAAGGAGGTGGGACATCATGGACGGAATGGAAGCACTAAACAAAATAGCAGGAGATATGAAGGAAGGTAAAGTTGACCCTGTAGCAGATAGTGTAATTGATGGAATATTAGGAGACTACAATCCTAAATTCAAATTTAGAAATCAGAATATACCAATTAGTGATCTAATACCATCACCCAAGAATCCATATAAGGTGAATACAAATACCGATGAATTTAAAGAACTTAAAAACAGTATAAGTATTCAAGGTATATTACAACCAATTATAGTAAAAGAACTTAAGAATAATAAGTACATGATATTATCAGGAGAGAGAAGATACACATGTGCAAAAGAACTTGGAATAAGATCAATTGAAGCAAGAGTATGCGAAGATATAACAGATGAAGATGAAGATCTTATAATTGCTTTTTCCAATAACTATAGAGAGAATAAGACTGTGTCAGAGAAAGCAAAGGATATAAAACTCAAATATAATGCACTATTAAGACAACGAGGCGGTGATAGAAAGTCTGACGATTTTTCCGAAAATCAATTGTGCAAAGTTTGCACAATTGATTCTAAACAGGAAAACACTAAAGATGTCATAGCGGAAAAACTAGGAATATCTCCACGAACAGTAATGAACTACCTAAGAATTGCAGAGCTTTCTCCTGGTTGGCTTAGTGCAGTAGATAACAAACTGGTAAGAAAAGATATAGCAATTGAAATATCCTATGTAGAGCCTGCCATTCAGGAAATGTTATATCAACTAATAGGGTTATGCATGATGCCGAAATTAAATATAAAGACAAGTAAATGTAAACTTGAAAAAGAAGACATAGAACCAATAAAAGATATGGTATATGACGAAGAGCATAGAGTACCAATAAAAGAAGAACTCGTAAGAATTCTTACAAATAGAGCAGACATAATAAATGAGCAAGTCCAAAATGAAAAAGAACAAAAAGAAGATAAATTAGAGAAAAAGAAAAAAAGAACAAGAGAAAAAATAATAAGGGAAGCTCAAACTATTATAAATGATAATGAAAAAACAAGTTTTAATAAGTCAGAAATTATAGAACTTCTTGAAGGGTTACTGTAATGACAAAGAAAGAGGTGTCAAGATGTTAACTAAAAAAGAGAAAGAAGCCTTAAAAAAAATACTTGAGTATTATGAAGATGATGGAATTACCTTAGAAAAACTTTGTGATTGTTCTGCCTTTGCACGAGATGTTAAATATATAAATGATTTTTGCGATGAGGAGACATCAGACTTTATTATATGTTTTGGCAGTGCAGAAATAGAATCAGCAGTCATAAATGTAAATGATCATCTTATAAGTTTTAGCGATCGCCCTGAATTTGATGCCTGCTTTTCACTACCAAGAGTAAAGGCAATAAACTATGATGAGGAGTTTGGGAAATGAAAACTATTAGTATAATAAATCAAAAAGGTGGAGTTGGTAAAACTACAACAGCAATCAACTTGAGTTATGGTTTATATGAAAAAGGAAATAAAGTTTTGATGGTAGATCTTGACTCACAAGGTTCACTCACAAGAGCAAGAGGGATAAACAATCCTGATGATCTTAATAATGACTTATCAAATCTTTTTAACAAACTGATGTCGGATATGGAATATGACACTAAAAAAAGTATAATCAAAATTAAAGAAGGCCTTGATATATTACCGTGCAATATAAAATTAACCTCAATTGAGAATAGAGTTACAAGCACTTTATCAAGAGAATATCTTTTAAGGGATATACTAAATCAAATAGAAAATGATTATGACTATGCTGTCATTGATTGTTCACCTTCTCTTAATATTTTTACTATAAACGCACTTACAACAACTGATGAGATTGTTATTCCAATTACACCTTCAGGTCTTTCAATGGCAGGAGCAGTAGATCTACTTAAATCAATAACAAAAGTTAAAAATAAGATAAATCATAATTTGAATATAGCAGGAATGTTACTTACAATGGTAGACAAAAGAAGTAATTATGTAAAAGAGTTTATTGAGAATATCAACAAGATTGAAAATATAAATATATTTCAAACAGAAATACCATGCTCAGTAAAAGCTATTGAGCCTCTAAAAAAAGGAATACCTGCAATAGAACATGATAGAAATTCTAAAATCTCAAAGTCATATTTACTTTTTACAGATGAGCTAATTAACAATACTCGATAGTTTACAAAATATTTTTAGAAATAAATCTAAAAAATCAAAAATAGGTACTGAATTGCAAAATTAAAGGTGATATTATAGTAGTATAAAATAGTGTAAGAAAATATATGTAAGCTATGATCTTAACTAGTTATGTAATTTTAACCTTGATGATATTTTGTAAATTGCAATTAAGAATTTGAAGATGCAGAAGATAATTTACTGTTTAGTTTAACATACATAGAAAGTCTGAAGACTTTTCCAAAAATCAATTGTGCAAAGTTTGCACAATTGATTCTAAACAGGAAAACACTAAAAATGTCATAGGGAAACAAGGAGGTTAAAATGGCAATTATTTTTTCTTTGATATTAAGCACATTTTCTTTAATAGTATCAATTTACTTATTTTACAAGGAACTGGAAAATAGAATCGATAAATGTCAGGAAGATATAAATGAATTAAATGATGAAGTTATAGAGCTAAACTTAATAAAGAAAGAGTACGAGGAGTTAAAAAGTATAAAAGAAAATAAAAGGAGACGCCATGAACAAGATAAAAGAAAATAAAAAGTTATTTGTTATAATTCTTATCATCTCCCTTATCGCAATACTGCTTGGAAGCTATGCGATATATAAAAACAGTAATAAAGATGAAACAGCAAGCAAGATAGAAAAGTCAGAAAAGCTTGAAAAGAAAGCGGAGAAGAAACTTGAGCAAGCAAAGAAGTCTGGAGATAAAGAGAAAATAGCAAAGGCTGAAAAGGAACTTAAGGAAGCAGAAGAAAAGACAGAGGAAGTTAAAAACAAAAAGAGTACAAGCTCCCCATCAGCAAGCTCATCAAATTCAAGCACAAGTAAACCATCTTCAACAGCGACCAAACCTAGTACAAACTCTTCATCAGGGGCAACTAGCACAAAGCCTGCTCCAAAGCCTAAAGAAAAGAAACAAGTTTGGGTAGTAGATAAGCCTGCATGGACGGAAACGGTTACTAAATATAGAACGGAGACAAAGTATAGACCTACTTGGTGGACTTATGGAAATGGTACTACTAAAATTCATTATTCTGAAGAAGAAGCTTATAATTTATATATAAATGATACAACTGGAGAACATGCTTCTTGGGGTAATGGAGAAGATGAAGCATATACGGTGCAAGTACCATACACAGAAACTATCAATCACCCTGAACAAGGACACCCGGAATATAGATAAGTAAATAATATAAGTTAAGTTTAAAGAGAGGTGTAGCCTCTCTTTTTTAGTGGGAGGAAAAGTAATGACTAAATTTATAAAGTTAACAGCAACTGTAGATGATGAGGAAATATACGTAAATGTGGAACATATAGTTTGTGTTTACAAAGTAGAAAAAGGAACACATGTAATTGTAAAATTTTATATTGACAAGAAGATTCAACGTGATGGAGGCTATTTAGTAAAAGAATCCCCTGAAGAAATTATGTCAATTATTGAACGTTGTTAAAAATGGAGAACATTATGGAAATCATTCTTGTAATTATAACGATTACAATGAGCATAATAATTTGTATTTTAACTGTCTTAATAATCTCCTATAAAAGAAAATTAAAGTCAGCAGTAAATTTAAATAATTATTTAAAAGAAATTATTTGTAATGTAGATATATTAAATAAAAGTGAAGGAGATGTATGTATAAAAGAGGATAAAAATATTTTCGTTGACTTTAACAATTCATATGTAAGAATGTATAATCCGCAGAAGAATAATTTAGTAGGATTCATTAAGCTATTAATAAGTATCAAACCTAGAAAAATTCTTTTCTATTTAGGTGATAATAGTCCTCTTGAGAACTATTACAGAGAGCCTGAAAAACATCATTATATAAATAACGGTGGTAAAAGAAGGATATTAAACGGTGCAAAGGAAGTTAATTTAGTAATATATGGGAAATTATACAAATTATGTTGTCTAGTAAATAAAGATGAGATATTAGATTTAGTAAATATTATCTCTCTTGCAATAAACAAGGAAGAAATATACTTGAATCCTAAATATAAATACTTAAAGAGAGAAGGCAACATAATAAAATATATAAAAAACATAAGAAAAATCAAAACTTTAAAAAATGAGGTTTTGGTGCTGGACATTTAAAATATGATAGTATGTTATCTAAAGAGAGGTTTAGCCTCTCTTTTTTATATGGGAGAAATTTTATGAGTACAACAATAAAAAGCAAGTTATTATGTATTTTATTAAATTTTGCTATAGGAGTTATAAATATATATCAAATAGCAGTATATTTCGCTAACCTTATTTTAGAGAATGTAATTGCTTTAATAGGTATTACAGGATGTATATGGCTTGCAAACCCTCAAATAGGAGCAAGTATATATAAATATATTCAATCTATAGATGTAAATACTAGATTATCAATTGTTGGTGTATTTTGTATTATAAATCTTGCACTGTTATTAATTAGAAGAGGAAAACTAGGAATTAAACTGTTGCCATTTTATACAGTGATAGATAATATGATTGTAGAAAAAACAAGTTAAAGCCTATGGGAAAAGCTAAAGGAAATTAAGGAATAGGGTAATATTTAAAAAAGAGTTTTATCCTCTTTTCTTTAGTTGAAAGGAAAATATGAATAGATATTGGAGAACCATAAAATGTGAAATGAATAGAATGGGAATAATGTCTTGGTATGAGTTAGCTAGATTATCACAAATAAATGAAAGTACAATAGCTAATACTAGGAATCGAAACGGATATTTGTCATTTAAAAATACATGTAAAATAGCACGAATTTTAAATATTCCTTTAGATAATCTTGATGAATGGAAAGATTAAATGAAATTAATTTAACTTTTAAAGAAAGGAGAAAAATGGATAGGGTTAAAAAAATAATTTTCGGTATATTAAAATTTATTTTAAAGTCAATATATTATGCGTGTTTTACATTAGGAGCGATGTATTTTGTAGCTGTCATATGCTTTTTATGTGGTATTTCAGATTTTGACTTTGAAATATTTACAAATGCAAATCCCGAAGAATTGAAAATAATGTTAAGAGTAATGATATGGGCATTTTACATACTAGGCATAACATTTACTATGTTAGAATATGGTTATAAATATTTAAGCGAACCATGCAAAATATCATTTCATAAGTTATAGCCTACAGGAAAAGCTAAAGAAATCAAAAAAATATAGGAGATAAGAAATGATTGATAATTTTCAAGAATTAGTTAGGATAATATGTATTTACTGTAATAATGAGTGGTACTGTCCAAATTATTGTGATGTACTTAATAAAGCGAGGAAAATACCTTTTGAAAAAATACAGAAAGCATATGAACGAAATGATAAAGATGTATCAAAGCTTATTAGATATATTAAGAGATATAGATTAAAGAGGAAATTTGGAATTTAACTTTTTCCGAAAATGTCCGGAAGTTAAAAATAGGAGAGGGAGAAAATGAAATACATTGTAAGAATACCACCATAAGGGTGGTTTTTTAATGTGAAAAATAAATTTAATTTTTAATGAAAGGAAAAGAAATGGAAAGAAAAATAAATCTTAAGAAAATGTCAAGCATATTTTTAACGCTTATGGTAACAATAAGTATGATAATGCCTAGTATGCTTATGCCAAAGGAAGTAAGTGCTGATACAAGGACTACTAATATATCAATACCGTCAAGCAGCTCATATTATACCTTTTGGGTTTATGGAAAAAGCAATTTAGGAAGTAAATTAGCTTATTTTACAAATACAGGTCATTTAAGCACATTTTCAGCAACTGGCTTTAAGGACTCGTACTGCATGAGTCCATTCATGACAACACCTCCTACAGGTACAAAAACCGCATATAGAACAGGTTTATCAAGTGTAGATGAAAGAAAATTAGGTGCAGGGTTATATTACATATATAATCAAAGTGGATTAAGTGGCGATGCTGCTAGAGGATCAGCCGAATACTTTGTTTGGTTATTCTTATCAGGAAAGCCTTGCTATAAAGGAAGTATTGCATACAGCATAGATAAGTTTGATATTACCGCCGGAGATTCAGGAACTGTAACCAGAACGTACAGCAATGCACTTAATTATGCTAATAATAACTATACTAAATTCAAGGCTGAGACATATTGTACAGATTTTACTCCACCTAACAGCCAACCAGTTTTTTGTATAAACTATGATTTTTCTACAGGTTATGCAAAATTAAAGAAGGTAACCAAGAGCAATAAACACTTGACTGACCTTTGCCCTGAGCAATACAGCCTAGAGGGTGCTGAATATGGTGTATATGCCGACCAAGGATTATCAAAACTAGTTGGAACGCTTAAGACAAATGCAAATGGAGATAGTAATACGCTTGAACTTGATGAAGCAAGGTACTATTCAAAGGAAACTAAAGCTCCTAAGGGATATAAACTTGACACAAAAGTTTATACACTCGATGTCAAAGCAGGTGAAACAACAGTACTTAAGGTAGCAGATGAGCCTTTATTTGACCCTCTATCACTTAAGATACAAAAGAGGATAGAAGATGGTGCAGATAAGAACATTAGTCTTGAAGGAGCAGAGTATACAGTAAAATATTACAAGGATTTCCTAAATGAGGAACAAGCAAAAACAGCAACTCCATTTAGAACTTGGGTATTCAAAACTGATAAGAATGGGCAAATTAAAATTGATGATAGATGGAAAGTAGGCGGAGACGACTTATTCAAAAATGATAAAGGTATTCCTACGGGATTGTTTGGAACATATGTATTTGAAGAGACAAAAGCTCCTAAAGGATTAGCAAAAACTGAAGGCATTGTTTCTTTACAGTATGTAAAGCCAAATGAAAAACGAGATCAAGTACCCGTAATGAAAGACGTAACAGACGTTGAAAAAACACAAAAAATAAATATCAAGGTTCAGAAAAAAGATGCTGAAACAGGCGAGGCTAAGCCACAAGGCTATGGCAGTTTTGCAGGAGCAAAATTTAATGTATGGATGTATGATCCACTACAACTTATGGACGTGCTTGTTGGAACAATTATTACAAATGAAAACGGCACAGGCGAACTTGTAAAACTCGCACCAGGTCTATACACAATAGAAGAAATCGAAGCACCAGCAGGATATAACAAGAATCCGAACAAGGTTAAGATTGAAGCAAGAATAAAAGAGCCTAACACAGCATACTTTGATTATCTTGCTACAATAGCAGAAAAGCCTATAACAGTAACAGTAGATAAAACATCTATTGATGAAGTTGGAGCGAAGGTGTCTGTAAAGGGAGCAGTCCTCGCACTATATAATTCTAAAGATGAAAAGGTTGAAGAGTGGACAAGTGATGGAACTGTTAAGACATTTAAAGCACTACCAAAAGGAAACTATGTAATTAAGGAAGTTAAAGCACCAGAGGGTTATTTACCACTTGAAGAAGAATACAAATTTACTGTAAAAGAGGTAGAAGAGGTTCAAAAACATGAAGTGTTTAACGAAGCAATTCCTGAAGTAAATACAGTAGCAAAATTTGATACAGGAGTTAAAGAATCTCTACCTAAGGAAGAGGTAACAGTCCTTGACAAGTTCGAATATAAGAAGGTTTTAAAGGATCACCCTTATGAGATAAGAGCAAAACTTGTTGAAAAAGACAATGTTTCAAATGTTATCGCAGAAGATAATAAGAAGTTTACAGCAGGAGATTATAAAGGCGAAGAAACACTTAAATTTACATTTAATGCAAAAGAACTTGAAGGTAAAAGACTTGTAGTACTAGCAGAGCTTCACAGGCTTGACAGAAAGGGTAATACACTTGTTGCAGTACATAAAGATATTAATAATATTGATGAAACTGTAGTAATTCCTAAGATTAAGACAACGGCTAAAGATAAAAAAGACGGTGGAAAAGACCTACTTGCAGGAAAGAAAGAAACTATCGTTGATAAGGTATCATACACTAATCTAATTATTGGGAAAAAATATAAGGTTAGTGGTAAACTTATGAATAAGGAAACTGGAAAACCAATCCTTGATAATGGCAAAGAAGTAACAGCAGAAAAAGAATTTACAGCCGAAACAAGTAACGGATTTGTTAATTTAGAGTTTACATTTAACGCAACCGCACTTGCAGGCAAAACTGTAGTTGTCTTTGAAGATGTATATCAGGATAAAATAAAAGTCGCAACTCATGCAGATATAACTGATGAAGAACAAAGTATATATATCCCTAAGATTGGAACTAAGCTAACAGGAAAAGAGACAGATGAAAAAGAATTTCATGCTTTTGAAAAGATTGAACTTAAAGACACTATGAAGTATGAAAATCTAATCAAGGGTAAAGTATACTATGCTAAAGGCGAAATCATAAATAAAAAGACTGGAAAGGCTATTCAAAAGGCAGAAGGCAACTTTATCGCTGATGAAACAAGTGGTGAGGCAAGCCTAGATTTTACAATTAATGCAAAAGACCTGAAAGGTGCTGAGCTAGTTTGCTTTGAAGAAATCTATACTATTGATGAAGAAGGTAATACTAATAAGCTAGTAGCAGAACACAAAGACATTAATGACAAGGGGCAGACTGTTAAAATCGTTGAGCCCAAAATAGGCACACAGGCAAAGGCTGATAATGGCAAAAAAGAAGTAACAGAAAAGAAAGAAATTACCATCACTGATAAGGTAGCATATCAAGACTTAATCATTGGAAAAGAGTATACCGCTAAAGGAAAGCTCATGGATAAGACTACAGGTAAACCACTTATTGTAAACGGAAAAGAAGTAATGGCAGAAAAGAAATTTACAGCAAAAGAAAAGAGCGGCTTTGAAGAGCTTACATTTACTTTTGACGGTACAGGACTTGGTGGAAAGAAAGTTGTAGTCTTTGAAGATGTATACCAGGACGGAAAACTCATTGGAACGCATAGTGATATAAACGATGAGGGACAAAGCGTAAAAATTATCAAAAAGGGTAAAATTATAGTAGAGTTTAACGGAGGAGGATTTAATACAAAAACAGGAGATAAAAGCAATATAGTGCTTTATCTATATCTTCTTATGATATGCTCATCACTAACATATGTTTATGTAAAGAAAGGAAGAAAACAAAATGTCAGATTTAAAAATAACAGAATATAGCGGCGAAGAAATCAACCAAGAAAAAATAGACAAGTTTTGGGAAACTCAAGATGATGACAGTATGTTAGTTGTAGATTATAGGGTGAAAGACGATGAATCTTCCAAGGGTTGATACTTTATTAATTAATGCAAAGCGAACTAATGGGAAACAACTAAGGACAGGGGAAGAGGCAGTAGAATATTTAAAACCATATTTTGCAAATGCTAAAACTCCAAGCATACATTTAGTGCAGCTAAATGGACAATGCAGAATTCTTAGAAGTAACACGATTTCTGTTAAAGCCTTTGAAAATCATCATCGTGAAATACTTTCAGATTTGTTATTAAATAATGCACAGCATGTAATTGTTTGTGATAATTATAAAAATATAGCAAAATCTCAAGAATTATCAGATAAGATAAATCAATATTTAAAGTATATTCAGATTCGACTAATTGACTATATAAATCTCTATAAAGAAGTCCATCTTAAAAATAGCAACTATGGTGAAGATATATATTACAGTAGTGATGCTGAAATAAATCTTAACTCAAAGTATATAGAAAAGAATATAAAGCTAGTAGAAGAAGGCTACCTTGATGTTAAATCGGGTAGCCTTTCTGATACTTTAGATTCTTTATATGAAGATTTAAGGAAGAGAACAAGAGAAGAGGTTGTAACACTTAATATAGATGAAGATCTAAAACCAATAAATTATATTGTTTCAAGCATTGGCACAATAGATAGGAGTTTAGCATCAAGTTTTGAGCTACTGAAAGGAAGCATAATGTCAGGTGCAAGAAATGTTATTTTATTACATAATCATCCTAGTGGATCAAATTATCCATCAAAGGGTGATATAGAGATGACCAGAAAAGTACAAGAAGCATATAATTTTATGGGAATTAATTTTTATGATCATCATATTGTAGGAAGTAAAGTTTATTCTTTTAAAGAAAATGGTCTTTTAGATGAAATGAGAGACAAGCAGTCTGTAAAATTTGAAAAAGATATAAAGATAAAGAAAAACAAAGAAAAAGGAGCGGAGAAAAAAATGGAAATTTTAAATAGTAAATTTAATGATTTACAGTTGGAACAAATCCGACTAGGACTTGAAAAAGACTTAGATATATCGCATTATGCAGATCCCAAATTTGATTGGGAGCAGATGTGGGAAATCAGGCAAGGACTTGAAAAAGGCTTAGATATATCGCAGTATGCAGATCCCAAATTTGACCATTTACAAATGAGTCAAATCCGATATGGACTTGAAGAAGACTTAGATGTATCAAAATATGCAGACCCCAAATTTGACAGTTGGCAGATGGAACAAATCCAACATGGACTTGAAGAAGACTTAGATGTATCAAAATATGCAAACCCTAAATTTGACTATTTACAGATGAGTCAAATCCGACAAGGACTTGAGGCAGAAGTAGATATATCACAGTATGCAGACCCCAAATTTGATTGGGAGCAGATGTGGGAAATCAGGCAAGGACTTGAAGAGGGCTTAGATGTATCAAAATATGCAGACCCAAAATTTAATAGGGAGCAGATGAGGGAAATCAGGCAAGGACTTGAAAAAGGCTTAGATATATCGCAGTACGCAGACCCTAAATTTAACTATAGGCAGATGTGGGAAATTCGCTTAGGACTTAAGGCAGGAGTAGATGTATCACAGTATGCAGACCCCAAATTTGATGGGGAGCAGATGCAAGAAATTAGACGAGGACTTATGGACGACATAGATGTATCAAAGTACGCAGATCCCAAATTCAACGCTGCACAAATGTACGAAATCAGGGGCGGACTTACAGACGGCTTAGATGTATCAAAGTATGCAGATCCCAAATTTGACAATTTACAGATGAGTCAAATCCGACGAGGACTTATGGACGACATAGATGTATCAAAGTACGCAGACCCTAAATTCAATTGGGAGCAGATGGAACAAATCATACAAGGACTTAAATGCGGCTTAGATGTGTCAAAGTATGCAGATCCAAAATTCGATTGGGAGCAGATGCAAGAAATCAGGTTAGATAGTGCAAATGTTAATATACAAAAAGCAGACATTAATGTTGGAGAGACAGTTAAAACACACGAAGGAGAGAAATATGTTATAGGGAAGAACAATGAAAAATATGTACTTTTTGATGCTAATGACAAAGAAAAGAAATACCAGGTAGTAGAAAACATATTTTATGATAAAGTAACTCAAGAATATTCCTGGGAGTTTGGAGAAACAATTGATTCCCTTCAAATGGCAACAAACCTTATCTATAATTCATACGATGATATAAAAAGAAGTATATCATTTTACTGTGGAAGCAACCATAAAGAATATTTTAAAAGTGTAATGTCAATTGAAAACTCCATAGAAGATGAAAATTTGCTCGATAATATATATCACGAGTATATGAATAATGATAGTATGCAACTTATAAATCCTGATTTAAAAGATCTTAAAGATGATGCATCAAAAAAGTATGATAATGAAGAGGAAACATATTATAAACATGAGTTAGATTATGAAAGAGAATAGATAAAATGAATAAGAAAAGTATAGTTATTCTTTTATGTTTTTTTATTTTATCTACGACATTTTCTTTTGCGGAAAGCAGTTTAACAAAAGAGTATGATGTAACTGTAACAACAAAAGACATAGAAAATAAGGCAGTAGATAAGAAATATAAAAGAATTAAGGTTGATGGCAAAGAATACAAAATGAAAGAGTTTGAGTATATACATAGTAAGCCAAAGACCATAAAGAAAAAATATAAAGATCTTACCGAAAAAGAAGTAGAAAAAAACATTAACCTAGGAGGACAAGAATATAAACTAAATAATGTAAAATATGACAAAAAAACAGTAACTAAAACAGATACATATAGTAACTATGTAACTGAACCTCAAATACCTAAAGAAAAAGACATAGAGATAGAAGATGGCAAAACCGTAAAAGGCACATTAAAAAATACTGAAAGAAATCTTAGCAGTACATACAATGTGCCTTTTACTATGCCGGCAAAATTTTATGGATCTGAAGGTACAGAAGTATATATTTTAAATGGCAAGGAAATATCTTCATACAATGCTCCAGAGTTTAGGAATTATCCTAATGAAATTTTAAATTATCTTAACCTTGATGGCAACATATATAGGATAGATAGAGGAGCTTGGCAAGGAGGATACTATAACGAGAACGGTCAAACTGTTAGAAATGCTGTGTATTCAGGTATGCAAAAAAGCAATATCTATACGGCTACATATGAATATGAAACCTTTGATGCTACAGCAACCTATGAAAATCTTGACTTAGTAGATAGCACTTTAAAAGTTACATATGAGAAGATTGGCTTAACACGTATGCAAAAGATCCTAATAGCAGGAGCAGTAATTTTTACAGCACTTCTAATTTCTTTAATTCTTTTCATACTTAAAAAGAAAAGTAATAAGGAACAGCTAGATGGATAAAATTCAAAACATTAAAGACACCGTAGATATTTTAACACTTGCAGGAGAGTTAGGGTATACAGTGCAAAAAGTAGGTTCTTATTACACCTTAAAGGAGCATGACAGCGTTAGAATTGATGCAAATGAAAATAAGTTTTATAGAAATTCAAACAATTCTTACGGTTCAGTTATTGATTTTTATATGGAGTTTACTGGGAGCGATTTCAAAGATGCACTTGAGCATTTAAGTGAGAACTATAACATTTCAAAACCTGCAATTAAAGATCAAGACAGCATAAAAAAAGAAAATGACAGAAGGGAGGAGATAAAAGACCTTATCTTACCTAAAGGTGCAGATGATAATAAGAGGGCTTATGCGTATCTTACAAAAACTAGAGGAATAGATACAGACATCGTAAAAGAAATGATAGAGAAAAATATGATCTATCAGGACGAAAAAGGGAATTGTGTGTTTGTATCCTATGAAGATGATAAGCCAATATTTTGTTGTTTTAGGGGAACGGGAAGCAAAAAGTTTTTAGGAGACATTAAAGGATCATCTTATGAAAAATCTTTTTATATAGAAAATGGCTCAAAAACACTTGTCTTAACAGAGAGTGTAATTGACAGCATGTCGATTATGAGCCTCACCAAAATAAATGGCTATGACTATAAAGATATGGATTATCTAGCATTATCAGGGGTCTCAAAATATGAAAAAGCACTAGATTATCATCTTAATAAAAAGAATATAGAAAAAGTAATTGTAGCACTAGATAGTGATAGTGCAGGAATAAAAACCGCAGGGAGTATAAAAGAATATATTAATCAAAACTTTAGCGAAATAGCCGTTTTAATAAAACTACCTCAAAACGAAAAAGACTATAATGACAAACTAAAAAAGGTAAGAGAGGAAAACGGCATTTTAAATGAAAGGGAAATAATCATGTCAACAAGACAAATCTTAACAGGTGTACTTTCCAATGACATAAAAAAGGAAAATATTGAACTTAAGAATGGAGAAAATGTGCTAAGAGCATCGTCTAATTTAACTATATTTCATGGGAAAGGTAGGCCAGTAAGCTATGTGAACATAGAAAGCTGGAATGACAATGCAAAAGATCTTATAAGTAATTACAAAAAGGGAGACAAATTAACCTTTGTGGCTCATATGAAAGAAATAAAGTACTCTAAAGGCAGAAGCACATTTTATGTAATTGAGAAGATAGATAAAACTAACACCATAAATAGAGAAATGGATCAATTACTTGAAAAGTATTGTGATGGGAAAATTGATCACATAATTGAGCCACCAACAAACTTTAAGCAAGGTGCAGGACAAGAGTTAAATAGAGAAATGTCAAATGAAAAAAGTGACTATGCAAAAAAATCTATAGAGGAAAAATCGTCTAATAATTCTCTTGAGCTAGATGGAAATGAGAGAGAGTAGGAAGGAGGAAATATGGATATATACGATAAGTCGTATAGGGAGCTAAAAAGGCTAATCAGGTTAGGACTTGATGAAGAGGCAGAAATCAAAAAAGATTTATTAATCTTTGAAGATACACTCGATAAGAGGCAGTATTATGTGATCAGAGCAAAAGATAGGGACATAACTAAAAGCATAGAGCTAACTGATAAAGAATTTATGAGTATGCTCCTTAAAGTTATGGACGAAACTAACCTTAATACAAGAGATAAAGTCGACGATTTTTTACAAATAAATTATAGTGAAAGTTTAGAGCAAACACTAGAAAGATTCTAAAAGAGGTATAAAATGAGAAAAATAATTAAAAAGATATTATCAATAAAAAGTGTTTTCACAGCATATTTAACAAGCATATTTGTGTATTTTATGACATCTCCCTCATTTGCAGCAAATGGCTTTACAAAAGCAGCAAGTGATGCAAGTAAAGGAGTACAAGATACTGGAAAAGATATGGTTAAACCACTTATTATTATTGTTGGTGTAGTAATAGGAATAATCTTTATCATAGGAAGCCAAAGGCAAAAGGACGAAGCTAAAGAAAGGATACCTATGATTCTTATAGGAGTAGCTATGATCCTTGGTGCAGTTTTTCTTGCAGACACAATTTTTGGCTGGTTTTCATAAAGAGAAAGAGGAATAAAAATGAAATTTTTCAAAGAAAAATTTTATAAAGTGCAAAACTCAGGGCAAGGTGCAGATAATCCGTCATATGACAGTAATACTGACAGAAAGAGGCTAATGTGGATTCAGCAATTTGCCTCAAAACATAAAAACTACACAAAATTATTTATAGGAGCATACGTTGTATGCTCCTTCTTGCTAATTATATTTCTAAACTATTTAGACAATTTTGATTTTAGATTTAGTGACGAAATAGAGGCAGGTGATAGGATTGGCTTACTTGAAACTGTTTACTTACATTCTATTTTTTTATTTATCGTACTTCCAATAATAGCATTTGTTCTTTACCTGGTATTTGCATATAAAATAAATGTATCATATGGGAATTTAAATGTAGGTCAAAAAGGTACAGCAAGGTGGAGCATTAGAGACGAGATTAAATCACAATACAAAGGGATTCCGTTAAAAGGCGAAGTCTTTAAGGGAATGGGCGGTATTCCTGTCGCACGAGAAAATGAAACGTTATATATAGACGATACAAACACAAATAATTTAGTACTAGGTACAACAAGATCAGGTAAAGGCGAGATAATTGTTAATCCGATGAGTGAAACAATATCAAGAGCAGAGGAAAAATGCTCAATGATTTTAACCGATCCCAAATTAGAACTTGCATTTATGCAAATTCCTGAACTTGAAAAAAGAGGGTATGAGTGCCATATTTTAAACTTAATTGATCTAGAGTTTTCAGCATGTTTTAATCCCCTTAAATTAATAACAGATGAATATGAATTTGAAATTGAAAATAAGCATGATGATACATCAAATACACAGCAAATGTGTGAATCTGTAGCACATTCTCTTTTTCCTGACAATCCAAACGATCCACAGCCATTTTTCAATATAGGAAGTAGAGATCTTTTTTCAGCAGGAGTATATGCATGTATAGAAGATGCGTATAAAGAAGATATTAAGGAAAATGAGCTAAAAAGAATTTTCTATGAGGAAGAAGAAAAGAAGTCAGAAGAAGAGTGGGCAAAGGTTAGATTTTCAAGTTTATACAAAAGATATTTTTTATGCAAGTTTATAGAAAAGCTCAATTTAGAAAACATTGAACCAACTATATTTGATAATGAGATACTATTATTAAATTATCTAAATGATCTCTATATAGAAGGGAAACTAAGAGGCAATGTCGAGATCCCTAAAAAAGAAACAATTGAGGAAATTATATATTTTTATAAAAAAATATATAACCGAAAAGAAGATGGAAAATATATAAATAGGTATGAAAAGAAGAAATTTAAAAGAACAAAAAGAAATGCAAATAAAATTACAATAGGAAGTGTAATCAATTTAATAGTTGAATTAAATTCTAACAATACACTCGATGTTTATTTTACAAATAGACCTGAAGGCAATTTTGCTAAAATTAAATATGCAACAGTACTTACCGCAGGAAGCAAAGCAAAAGGGGATCTTGTATCAACTTTCTTCAGCAAGGTTTCAAGTTTTATTCCAACAAATATACAAAGAATGACAAGCAAAAATAGTTTTGACATTATTGACATAGGTTTTGGAGAAAAACCACTTGCAATATTTATCGGATTACCTGACTATGACCAATCAAAAAACTTTCTTGCAAGCATATTTATAGACCAGGTATATATGACACTCTCAAAACTTGCATCAGCAACTGTAGAAAAGAAAGTTCCAAGAAGAGTCCACTTTATATTAGATGAATTTGGAAATCTTCCTGCACTTAATGACATGGGTGCAAGAATAAAACTAGGACTTGGAAGAAATCTAATATATACGCTTATCGTTCAGGACTTATCATCAATTCATGACATATATAAAGAAGAAGCAACGGCTATTATTTCAAACTGCGGTAACAAGGTGTACATAAAAGCTGGAGATAATGAAACAAATGAAGAGTTCAGTAAACTTCTTGGAAATGAAACTTATGTAAACATCAACAGAAGTGGAAAGTTTTTATCTTTAAATAAGGAGAGAACAGAAATTATTGAAGAAAGACCGCTCCTCACAGCAGAAGAGTTAGGAAAGCTTAAGATGGGCGAGATGATAATTCATAGAACAATGAAAAGAACAGATAATTTTGGAAGAGCAATTACAACATATCCAATAGCAAACATTGGAGAAAATAGAATGTTATATAGATATGAGTATATGCCTGAGATATTTAATGATCAACAGCTGTTATATAAATCTGTAAATATTGAAAGGCTAATAACAAAATACAGTAGATATAGTCTAAATAACTTTAATATTGTTTCTAATTTTAAAATCGAAAGAACAGATAATATTGATCTAAATAATATCACAGTAAAAGTATCTGATTTTTTCTCATGGCAAAGAAAGAAAAATCTTTTTGTAGACTTTAATAAACCATATGAGGAACACATTCACTCTTTCATATTAAATCTTGAAGATAAATATTTAAAAAGAGATGAAAAAATGCTACTTCAAACTTTAAGTTATGCCAATTTAAAAGATGAAGAGATACTCTTAACTAAAGATAAACTTGAAGAAATGTCTAGGAGAGGAAGAATAGTTAAATATGAAGATGTAGAGAGCCTTTGCATAATGGGTATGCAAAACGAAAATAACAGCATAAAAGAAAAAATATATCTTGCAAAAATCTATGTGGAGCTACATAGATATAAATATAATTTTTACTATTTAAACAAAGTATTAACATCAAAAAAGGCAAGAAATGACTATATGCAAGAAGAGACAAAAGACTTGGGAGAATATTATGTTAACTAAAAGAAAAATAAGAATAATCATAATTTCAGCTATACTGTTTGCATTTTTAGTCCCCGTTATTTCATATGGGGCAGATGATGGGACTTTTAAAGCCTTACATACATTAAGTCAAAATGGACTAGACAGTATAGGAAATTTTGGAATTGATATTTTAAGGTACATAGGGTGGGGGATAATAAAGTTTTTAGCATATATAGTTGATGGACTATATAAATCATTTGATGGAGTGTTTTCACTCATGACATTTACCACAAGTGATAAGCTGGCAGGACTTATCGGTAAATACAAAGTGCTTTATAAGATATTTTTAACTGTAACAATTGTTATAGTTGGTCTTTGGCTTATAATCGGTAATAAACTTGAAAACCAGTTAAATGTTTCAACCTGTCTAATGCTTATGCTTGTAATACTTCTTGGAATGCCTATCATAACTGAAAAAATGAGCAGTTTAACAACGCAAGCATCAAAATATGCAGTTGCTTCATGGAGTGAAGATAAAAACTTTAAGATAGACAGTATAGCATCAGGGTTAATTTATGATCAAATAGTAGACCTAAATGTCCTTGATAAAAGTCTAAATCCTAAAACAGGAGCAATGTCACGATTTTCAACATATGGCAATTCAAGTAATGATTTTAAATTAGGAACTGATGACTATAAGTACATATCTATAAATGAGGGAATGGGCGATGAAAATAATGACGATTTAATTAATCCTGATGTTTGGCGAAATAAACTTAGATATAATGTTAAAAGCAAAGGAAACTTTGAGACTGTAAAACTAACTGATAAATTTTATTTTACAGAGTACTACTATAGGTATCAAATAAGAAGCTGGGCAATGCTTATATTAGAACTTAGTGCATCTGTTTTTGTACTACTTTTAACTCTTATAAGAATAGTTAGACTTATTATAGAGGTAGTAATGGCTCAAATATATATGCCAATAATTTCAGTTACAGATATAGTGGCAGGGCAAAGAGTGAAAGAAGCACTTAAAGGGTTTTTAATGCTTTTTTTAAGCATATTCTTAATTTGTGCAATACTTGGAATATACTTTCTTGCAATGACATATGTAAATTCTTTAGCTGTAAACGGATTTTTAAAGTTTGTTTTTATACTTGGTTTATCCTGGTCACTAATTGATGGCTCAAACATATTAGAAAGAGTTTTAGGAGTAGATCTTGGTCTTAAAAGCATGGGCTGGGGTATGGCTGGAATGTTTACTATGGGAAGACTTGGAAGTAGATTATTTTTCAAAACAGGTGGAAAAGCAGCTAAGTCAGGTCTAAAGAAAAGTATAAATGCACTTAAGTCTGTCGGAAACACCAAAAATAATAATGTTTTAAATAAAAATGATAAGAATATGCCGTCAAATGGCAAAGATGGAAAATACGGCAATAAGGACTCCTCAAATAAAAATGAACGTGGAGGTAAGTCACGTGACAAGGCTAATAATAAAAATATGCCATCACAGGATAATAAAAAGGCATATGCAGGTGGCATTAACGATCAAAATGCAAAAAGCAAGAATATGCCATCAAGCAGAGATATAAATGCAAAAACAAACAAAGATATGCCATCAAGCAAAACTATTAATGCAAAATCAAATAAGGATATGCCTTCAAGCAGAGGCACTAATAAAAATAAGAATATTCCATCAGGTAATAAAAAAGTTAAATATGGAGCACCTAATCTAAAAGGAATTAATAAATCAAAAAGCGTTAAAGCTACAGGAAATATTAAGAAAGTTAATTATTCAAATACTAGTAAAAAAATAATTCAAAAAGGGAAGAGCGTAAATAACACTGTATATCGCAAAAATACTAAAAGAATTAAACCTAGAGTGAAAGGGAAATAAAAAGGGAGGTATTGATAAACTATGAATGAAAATATAGGAAACATTCCATCAGAAATAAAGTCGTCCATATATATAGGCAAAGGATTTTTTCTAATAGATCTAGCCATTATAGCGATTTATTCTGTAATAATTATGGATACATTTAAGTTTTTAGTTTCACCTAAATTACAGGTTGTTTACACAGCTTTTAATGTAATAGTTGCAATCTTTTTAACAAGACCGATAAACGCAAAAAATCCGCAAAAGAAAATATATGAAAGCATAATAATATATTTTCTCAGCCTAAAGAGAAATGCATACTGTTATAAAGGAGCAGAAGAAAAACAAGAGGTAAAAGCATATGAAGAAATCTAATAATAAAGAAAAACTAGGAATGGAAAACTTAATTGAAGTTGTGGCTTTTGATGAAGAACTTGGAGTAGGGAAGATGAAAGATGGGACTATAGTAGACTACTTTGAAATTGTCTGCTATGATCCGCAAAATGAGAGTGATGCAGATATTTTACTTAAAAGATTAACTTGGGAAAAACTATTTTGTATATATGGAGATGATCTAAAAATCATCTCCTCTTTTTTTCCAGTATCTACAAACAAACAAGAGGAATATCTTAGAGCGAAATTAGAAGAAACAGAAAACCCTTTATACCAGGAGCTAATAAGCCTTCGCATTAAAGATCTTGTGTGGATACATGAAAATTATGTTAATAGAAGTTTTTTACTTTTTTTCTTTTCAAAAAATCTAGCACAATATAACGAGCATTATACAAGAATTATGGTTACTTTAAATACATATAGTAACCTTGTTTTACCAGTATCAAAAGAGATAAAAAAAGAACAATTCTTTTTACTTAATAATAAAAATTTAAACTTTTAATTTAAATTAAGCCTGCAAATAAAAAGTCAAGGCTAAATTGTAGAACATTGAAAATTTTATACAGGTTGAAATTAGGTATCAAAATAAGACCACCACACCAGTGCTGGTCTGAAAATAATAGTGATGATTAGGATTTTGGAAGAGATGAAAGATATTCTTTCACTCGTCCGTAGTAGGTTCTTAGAAACTTGTTGGCACCTGCTGTCATATAGACATAGTAAGGCTTGCCTTGAGCACGTTTCTTATCTAAGAACTGATAAACAGGATCATCTAGAGGATGCGTTTTAAGTAGGACATCCATTACTTGAAATAAAGTCCTTCTAAGAACAGATGAACCTCGTTTTGAGATAGGAACACTTTTTTGTTCATAGGTTCCGGATTCATTAACACCAGGATCTACACCGGCAAATGCAGTAATAGCACTTTTGTGAGTGAAACGGGAAACAT
>QWCH01001836.1_pt1 | contig 29835 bp, 19 predicted proteins | sample 1972671 | NCBI WGS metagenome assembly QWCH01 (sample SAMN09866713, study PRJNA288562) | Human gut metagenome isolate term3_stool, whole genome shotgun sequencing... | isolation source: gut | host: Homo sapiens | place: USA: California
CCCGCCTATCCCGGATAAAGAGATTTATCTTGATAAAGATGATATGAAAATTGTAAAAATCATGTTTATGGGAGTATTGCCCGGACTGTTATTGTTGTTGGCTTTGTTTATTTGGATCAGAAGAAGAGGTAAATAAAAGGATGGCACATTAAAATGAAATGAACCCTAAAAGTTAGACAAAAGCTTTTAGGGTTCATTTTTTTTTGATTATGGAAATGTTAAAATGAATCGTTTCAAATATAGGTAGGAAGCCGAAGAATTAACAAAGAATTAATGTAGAATCATTTTGAATAGAGAAATAAGAAGCATAATTTTGTTGTTATAATTAGTGCGTGTTCTTCAAAGAACTTTAAAGGAAATGATTAAAACAATTTAAAGATGAAAAAATTAGGATTGATTTTTGTTAGTTGCGTCCTCTCGCTGTTTGCCGTCCAAAAGACGTACGCGCAGGCGCAGGACAAGTTATTGCAACTATTGAAGGAAGAGTTGGCAGCCGATATGAAAGAGCTGCAGAAGCAGGAGAATCCTCCTTACCACATGAATTTTCGGGTAATGGATGATCGTACCGTGAATATCTCGAGTGCTTTCGGGGCGACGATGCGGGCACAGGAGCAACATGTACGTTCTTTGGTGCCGCAGATTCGGGTGGGAGACACGATTCTGGATAACTTTAAATATAACGCCATGGGGGCTCAGCCTGACCGGAACGGGAATTACCGGATGGCTTATATCGGGTTGGATGACGAGAACGGGACTGATGCAACGCGTCAGGCAATCTGGTACGAGGTGATGCAACGTTATAATTTTGCCACGGAAGCTTACGAGCAGGCGAAGACGCAGAGTAAGGTAAGCGTTGCCGACGAGGATAAAGCTCCTTCTTTCTCTGCAGCCCCGGTAGAGAAATATTACGAGGCCCCGATTCCTGCCGAGAAGCAGGCTATCGATATCGCGGCGTGGGAAAAGAAACTGAATGAGGTTTCCGCCGTGTTCAAGAGTGAACCTTTATTACAGAGCGGGGAAACAAGCCTGACCTTCCGGGTATTGCGTACTTATTTCGTGAATACCGAGGGCACGGAAGTGGTGCAGAACCGCACGTATGCCCGTGTCATGATGAGTGCTTCGATGAAAGCGGATGACGGGATGGAATTGCCTTTGAATATGTCTTATTTCGCTTACGAATTGAAAGACCTTCCTGATGCAGGCATCATGATTGCCGACGCGAAAAAAATGATAGAGCGTTTGAAAGTATTGCGTGTTGCCCCGGTCGTTGATCCTTACACGGGTCCGGCATTGTTGTCCGGTCCTGCAAGCGGTGTTTTCTTCCATGAAATCTTTGGTCACCGTATCGAGGGACATCGTTTGAAATCGGGTGGACAGACCTTCAAGAAAATGGTAGGTGAATATGTGTTGCCGAAAGAGTTCCAAGTGTATTGCGATCCGACTTTACGTAGTTATGCAGGGGAGGAATTGAACGGGTTCTACCTGTATGATGAGCAAGGTGCAAAAGCACGTCGTGTAGATGTAGTGAAAGACGGTATATTAAGGGAGTTCCTGATGAGTCGTGTGCCTCTGGACGGATTTCCCCGTACGAACGGACACGCTCGTACTTCCGGAGGTGGTGATCCTGTTTCCCGTCAGTCTAACTTGGTGGTGGAAACGACAGCCCCGAAAACGGAGGCGGAATTACGTCAGATGTTGCTGGAAGAAGCTAAAAAGCAAGGAAAAGAATACGGTTATTATTTCAAAGAAGTAACGAGCGGTTTCACGTTGACCGGTGAAGGCGGTAGCTTGAACTCCTTTAACGTGACCCCGTTGGAAGTGTATCGGATATATGTTGACGGTCGTCCGGACGAATTGGTTCGCGGAGTGGATTTGATCGGAACCCCGTTATCCATGTTCTCCAATATCGTGTGCGGTGGTGATACCCCAAGCGTGTTCACGGGCGAGTGTGGTGCTGAATCCGGTTGGGTGCCTGTTACGGCTAGTTCCCCGATGATTCTGGTAAATAAGATTGAAACGCAGCGTCGTCAGAAATCAATGGATTTACCTCCTATTTTACCGGCGCCGACGAACAATTGATTGATTTCAGATTTATGAATTACGATTTACGAGTGAAATTATGTCGGTGAATAAGTTGAATCATAAATCTAAAATCATAAATCAAAAATTAATAGGATCGTAAATTTAAAATCTTAAATTGAAATGAAATATATATTATCGATATTATTGTTTTTCCTGCTTGTGGCACCGCTTGCCGCCCAGAATGATCAAGATCAGGTGATCTTTAAAGCTATGCAGGATGAGATGCAACGCAGCAAGGAACAGTTGATGTTGCCGGGGATGCAACCTCCTTACTATATTTCTTATACCTTGGGACGTTCTCGTCAATTTCAGGTGAGAGCCTCGTTGGGCGGTATCGTTAATTTCACGGAAACGCCGTGGTCTTCCCGCGGGGCGGTACAAATGTTTTTAGGGAATGATGATAATAATAACGATTTCGCGTATAGCTGTGTCGCGGCTCAATTGCCGATGCCGGCAGAGCCCGATTATGACGGCATGCGCAGGAATTATTGGATGGGGTCGGATATGATGTACAAGTGGTCGTTACAGGCTGCCAACATGAAAGAATCTTACTTGAAGGCGAACCCGAGAACGCCCGAAGAGGTGAATTTGAAAGATCGTCAGAAAGTGGAGCCTGTCACGAAAATCGAGGAAGCTAAAAACGCTTACACGATAGATCGTGCCGCATTGGAGAAAACGGCAAACGAATTATCTGCCATCTTCAAGGATTACAAGGATATATACAATTCATCGGTAAATATCAGCGGTGCGGATATTGAGATTTATAAAATGACGACCGATGGTGTTGTGTTGAAACAACCGATGAGATATACCAACTTGTATGCCACGGCTTACGTGGTGACCGAGGATGGTGTACGTATCGATGATACTTATTCCGTGATTGTAGACCGTCCGGAAGATTTACCTTCGCTTGATGAGTTGAAAAAAGGCGTGAAAGCGTTTGCCGATAATTTGATCAAGTTGAAGAATGCCCCGGTTATCACGGAGTATTACGGTGGTCCGGTTTTATTTGAAGGAGGAGCGAGTTCTTCTGTTTTGACCTCTAATTTATTGAGGAGAGGTGCTCTTTACGCTTATCGTAAACCTGCTTCTGACCGTATGCAACCGATCAAGACTTTGGATGATCGTCTGGATATGAAGATCATCGATACCCGTCTGACGGTGAAGAATTATTCTTCTTTGGAAAAATACAATGGTGTCACTTTATTGGGAGCTTATGATATTGACGCCGACGGTATCGTGCCGCCCAAGGAAATCACCTTGGTGGAGAACGGTATTTTCAAGGCGATGTTGAACGGAACCGTTCCGACATTACATGCGCTCCAATCGACAGGTAGTTCCCGGTTCACGCTTTCTTCTATGGATGGAACCTATACATTGGCTCCCGGTACAATTCATATTAAAGCCGACAAGGGTACCAAGCCGGAAAAGATGAAAGCCGCTTTGATCAAGGCTGCCAAGGAGGAAGGTTTGAAATACGCTTATATCGTGCGCGGCTTGGCAGGAAAGGCTTCCCGCATCTACCGGGTGGATTTGAAAGACGGAAGCGAAACGCAAGTACGTTTCGGTGATGTTTCCGGATTCACGTTACCCAACTTGAAACGTATGTTGAATATTTCCAACAAGGAGAATGTAAGCAATTATCTTTCTAACGGAGAGGTGTTGTCTTCAATCATTTATCCTTCTTCTATTCTGGTGGAAAATATAGAAATCAACAAGTCTGACGTGAAGAAAGACAAAGAACAGGTATTGACTTTCCCGTTGCAGAAATAGTCATTATAGAAAATAGAACACAGGGAACTTGGCTCGCTTTTACGGTGAGCCAAGTTTTTTTATGATACTTGTGATTATTTGATTTGCAATTATTATATTTGCAATAATTGCAATTTAAATAATCTAATGATGATAGCAAAGGTTAGGAATCCTTTTATAATTAGCGGGTATGTTTCTGCCGAATATTTTTGTGACCGGGAGATGGAAAGTGATGAACTTACGCGGGCTTTTTTTAACGAGCGTAATACGGTGATTGTTTCTCCCCGGCGTATGGGTAAAACAGGGTTAATAGAACATTGTTTTCATCGTAAGCAGGTGCAAGAAGAGTTCTACACGTTTTTTATCGATATTTATGCCACGGGTACGTTAAGGGAATTCGTGTTCGCTCTAGGCAAGCATATTTTTGAAACCTTGAAGCCCAAGGGGAAGAAGTTTATAGAGCAATTCTTTGCCATTATCAGTTCACTGCGTCCGGCATTTAAGTTAGACTCAATGAGTGGACAGCCTGTTTTTGATATCGGGATTGGAGATATCAAGCAACCGGAATTATCTCTTGAAGAGATTTTCATGTATTTGGAAAAAGCCGATAAACGTTGTATCGTGGCTATTGATGAGTTTCAGCAGATTGCCAAGTACCCGGAGAAAAACGTGGAGGCAATGTTGCGCACGTGTATTCAAAGATGTAAGAATGCTAATTTTGTGTTTTCCGGTAGCCAACGCCACATGATGCAAAATATGTTTTTTTCGGCATCAAGACCGTTTTACCAGAGTGCTTCTCTTCTGAATCTGGAAGCCATTCGGCCGGAACGGTATAAGGAGTTCGTGTATCATCATTTTCGTGAAGCGGGTAAAAAGATTACGGAGGAGTGTATCACACGCGTGTATAATTTGTTGGAGGGGCATACTTGGTATATGCAGATGTTGTTTAATCGTTTTTATGAACAGGTGGAGGTAGGAGAAGAGATGACGGTAAACCTTGCTGACCAGATATTGCATTTAACGGTGGAAGCGAATAAAACTGTTTATCAAAGTATGGTTGCCATGTTGCCCGAAAGGCAGAAAGAGGTATTGTTTGCAATAGCTAAAGAAGGGAAAGCCATGGAGATAACCTCGACGCAATTTGTCAAAAGGCATGGATTGCATTCGCCGAGTTCCGTGCAATCCGCGATAAAACAATTGCTCGAGAGAGAGTTTATAACTAAGGATGGAGGGGTGTATCACGTTTATGACCGGTTTTTCGGTTTTTGGTTGGCAGAAACGTATGGAACAGGATATAAGCTTTAATTCAAAATAGTAGTGGGGAGCATGGAAGAGTCTGTGAATAAAATGAATCTGGCGGATAGGTTTGAGCAGGTCTATAGAGAATACTCGAAGCCGATGTTTTTGTATGCCCTTAGTTTTTTGATTTCGGAGGAGGAAGCGGAGGATGTTATACAAGAGGTTTTTATAAATTTCTGGAAGGACAAAACGTATCAAAAAATCCGGAGTGAGGTCACGAAGACTTACTTGTTCCGTTCGGTAAAGAATAGTTGCCTGAATCGATTAAAAAAGAAAGATATATTGCGTGATCGACTGGATGTGTTGCGGGAAGAAGTGGTTGAGGAGGAGATGGTGAAGTGGAACGACACGTTGATTCAAGAGGTGGAGGCTGAAATAGAGCGAATGCCTGAACAGACACGGGAAATTATTAGAAGCGTGTTTTTTCATGAAATGAAATATCAAGAGGTCGCGGATGCGTTGGGAATATCTATAAATTCCGTGAAAACGTTGTTGAAAAACGGGATGAGGCATTTGCGGGAGCGTTTTGCCGAACGGATGGATTTGTTTCTTGTTATGGTGCTGATAAATTGATGGTTATGCTTGGTGCTTGATTTTTTTTTGAATTTTTTCTCTTTTTGATTCACCCGATTTTCTTTTTTATTGTCTATACGGAAAAGAAAATAGGTCATGGATACATGGAATGAAATAGACGAGTGGATTGCCCGATACCTGCAAGGGGAGCTTCCGGAACAAGACAAGAGTAGTTTGATTCGGTGGTTGGATGCTTCCCCCGAGCATGAAAAGTATTTTCGGGAGATTCTTCGGACGGAGGTGCATGTGGATGCTGTCGGAAAACGGAGTAGATTGGAGCGGATGCAAGAAGATGTGTGGAAGCGTATAACCCCGATTTTGGAGAGGCGAAGGAGATTGTGGTACGCGTGGGGAAGTAGTGTCGCTGCCGTGGTAATGGTGTTGGTAGGGGCGTTTTTCGTTTGGAGAGGACAACGGGAAATCAAGGGTGAATCAAATGTTTTCGCGAGTGTTTTACAAGTTGAATCCGGATCGGCTAAAGCGATTTTAGTGACTTCGTCGGGAAAAAGGATCGAGTTAAAGGAAGGTGAAACTCGTCAAGTGGCGGATATTTCCGGTGTAGGTGTGATACAGGATTCAACGGGAGGAGTTCGATTCGAGGATAAAGGGATGCCCGGGGAGGGGATACGAGAGAACAACACGATCGTGGTGCCTCGGAAAGGGGAGTACTTCGTGGAGTTGAGCGATGGTACGAAAGTTTGGATAAATTCGGATTCACGGTTGGAGTTTCCCAATCGCTTTTACGGGGATTCGCGGGAAGTGAGTTTGCAAGGCGAGGCTTACTTCGAGGTGGCGTCAAACCCGGATAAACCGTTTTACGTGCATCTGGGAGAAGTGAAAGTGCGTGTGCTGGGGACGGCATTTAACGTGACGGCTTACGAGAATGACGGTTTGACGGAAGTGGCGCTTTTGCACGGGAAAGTTAGTTTTGACGTGGGAAAGGAGGCTTATGCGCTTGAACCGGGAGAGGTTGCATCTTTAAACAAAGAGAACGGTAAAACTACTATTCGGGAAGGTGATGTTCGGATGATTATTGATTGGAAAACCGGTAAGTTTAATTTTGAGGATATGCCTTTGGAGGTATTGACCGTGAAATTATCTCGTTGGTATGGAGTATCTTTTGTTTTTGTGGATGAGGAGGCAAAGAAATTCCGTTTTTCCGGGGCGGTGACTAAATACAGGAGTTTGGATTACGTGTTGAATATGATATCGAAGACGACAAACGTGAAGTTCGAGGAGGAGGAAGGGAAAGTCGTGATTCGTGCGAAAAGATGAAGCTTATATAAAATAAATTATCCCGAATAGTGGTGACGCACGATCCGGGATAGGGCTTATTAATAATAATAATATACCTATTTGCAAAAGTATGAAAAAAAAGCGAACGAGGTGGTTTTTCATGCGAGGTTTTGAACCACGAAAATTATTGAAAGTAATGAAACTAAGCGTAATTTTATTATTGGCAAGCATGCATCTGGCGGTTGCCGGTGTTAAGGCTCAAGTGAAGATCACGGTTGAGGCGAAGATCGTGACTTATTTGGAGTTATTTAAACAGATCAAAGAACAGACGGGGCTTACCGTGGTGTATAGTAACAACGAGTTGGATAAGTCGCAAACCGTGGAAGCGGGATTCGTGCAGACGGATTTGAAGGTTGTGCTGGATAGAATTTTAGAAGGCACACGTTTGACTTACGAGATGATGGATGAGTTTATTGTTTTGAAACTAGCTCCGGAGGAAAAGAAAAAGTCGTTGAATATCGTGGGGCGAGTGTCAGATAAAGACAAGTTGCCTCTCCCCGGGGTAGCCGTGATGGCGAAAGATTTGAAGTTAGGAACGACGACTGATCATAACGGGTATTATTCTTTGCTTTTGCCGATGACGGATAATGTTTCTCTCGTGTTTTCGTTTATGGGAATGAAGACTGTAGAGGTGAAGTACGTGGGGCAAGATTCGATCAACGTGGTGATGGAGGAAGACATCAAGGCTTTGGACGACGTGGTGATTACCGGCTACGGGAGAACGGCGAAGGGGAATTACACGGGAGCGGCGACCACGGTGAACGTGGCGGATATTATGATGGCGGGAGCTTCTTCTATCGACCAGATGTTGCAGGGGGTGGTTCCGGGAATGCTGGTGCAGTCGGGAACCGGTATGGTGGGCTCTTCACCGAAGATACGCGTAAGGGGTACTTCTTCTTTGCTGGGGAGTCAGGAACCGGTATGGGTGGTTGACGGAGTGGTGCAACGGGATCCCCAACCGTTTAACTCGGAGGATAACACGAAGTTTTCGGTGGACGCGGATGATATTTCCCAGTTAGCGGGTAATGCAATTTCATGGTTGAATCCCAATGATATAGAAACAATCACTGTTTTGAAGGATGCTTCGGCTACCGCTATTTATGGTTCCGAGGCGGCTAATGGTGTCATCGTTATCACGACAAAAAAGGCAAAAGCGGGTAAAGTTTCGGTATCGTATAGCGGGGATTTTTCTATAGGTCAGAGACCTCGTTACGGGTTGTATGACCGGATGAATTCACAGGAGATGATGGAGTTCTCGAGGGAAATGTACGAGGATCGGGTGGTTTACCCTAACACGATTTTGGAGGTCGGGTATGCCGGATTGTTGAAATCTTATTTGGATAAAAAGATTTCGAAGGAAGATTTCGATAAGGAATACAGGAAAATGGCCGAGCGAAACACGGATTGGTTTGATTTGCTGTTCAGTAATTCGTTTAGTCATAAACATAGTTTGAGTTTGAGCGGTGGTTCTGAAAAGATTCAGAACAGGACTTCGTTGGGATACACGGACGAGAGGGGAGAAGCGAAGGGGAATAACGTGGCGTTGTTTACGGCTACCTCTAACACGACGGTGAATTTGTTTGACAATAAATTGATGGTGAATTTGTTGTTGAAGGGTACTTGGCGAAAAGCGGAAGGTTTTGCCTATGACGTGGATCCTTTCAAGTACGCGTATAACACGAGCCGTGTGATCCCCATGTATAACGAGGATGGTACTTTGCATTATCATGACAAATGGGCGGAAACCGGAAGTACGGTGATTAATAATAAATATAATTACTTGTATAATATTCGGAACGAGTTAGATAACACGGGAAGCGAGAACAACACGAAGAGTTGGGGGGCGACCTTGGACTTGAAATGGAATATTTTGCCGGGTTTGGAATACCAAGGCTTGGTGTCTTATTCTTCCTCGTCGGCTGACGTGAAGAAGTATGCCACGGAGCGTTCTTTTTACGCTTCTACTCTCCGGGGGTATGATTTTGAGGCTTACGAAAATTCTGCCGAGGAGTTCGGGTATACCCGTTTGCCTTTCGGGGGATTGTTGGAAACCGGGTTGACGGATGTGACTACCATCACGGTGCGGAATGCTTTGGTGTATGATAGAATGTTCAAGGATGTGCACCGGATGACGTTGCAGTTGGGTGTCGAAACAAATTCTACTAAAACGAGAGGGTCGACCGGAAAGCGTTACGGGTATTTGAGGGATCGGGGCGAAACTTTCGTGAAGTTGCCGATGACGTATAAAGATTTTGCTAGTGATCCGGTCGATAATGATTTGGCACAAGGAGAAGCTACGGTGTTGAATAAGATTGACAATAAACTGAGCGAGTATGTTTCCGCCGTGTATGCTTATGATAATCGCTACGTGTTGAATGTCAGCGCTCGTCTTGATGCATCCAATCGTTTCGGTCAGGATAAAAATAAACGTTTCGAGCCGACATGGTCGGTGGGAGCGAAGTGGAGAGTGGCTTCGGAGAGTTTCGCGAAAGGTTTGTGGTGGTTGAATAATTTGGATTTGATTGCTTCTTACGGTTATCAAGGTAACGCGGTGGAAACGGTTTCACCTTATTTGATAGCGGAACAGGGAGGCGTGAATGAATATTATAATGATTACGTGTTGAACGTGAAGTCGTTGCCTTATTCTGATCTTGGATGGGAAAAAACGAAAACCTATAATTTGGGGGTAGATGCCGCATTCTTGGAAGGACGATTGAATTTCACGGTGAATTATTTCAAAAAGGTCAGCGACGTACTTTCTTCCCGTAATATCCCCCGGGAAAATGGAGTGGAGAAAGCTATCGTGGACGGGGGTGAGATGACGAATACCGGTTATGATTTCGTGATTAACGTGATTCCGGTTCGGACGAAAGATTTCACTTGGCAGTTGTCATTGAATACGGCCGTGACCAAGAATAAGGTAAATAAGAATCAACGGATTAATACCTTGAACGATTATCTGGATGGTAGTGCCGTGGTGAACGGGAAGGCTTTTTCCACGTTCTATTCTTTCAAGTATGCGGGTCTGGATGATGAGAATGGTTTCCCGAAATTTGATTACATGGATGTGGAGGACGGGGAGAGTCCGTTGGCCTATTTGGTGAAGTCCGGTAAGTTTACCCCGGATTTCTCGGGAGGTTTGAACATGATGTTCAAGTACCGGAATTGGTCGTTGTATGCTTTGTTCAACGTGCAGTGGGGAGGACATGCCCGTTTGCCGAAGTTGTATGACACGGATAGCAATTACGGGATTCCAACCCCGGAGCAGAATGTGTCCCGGGATTTAGCCAAGCGTTGGCGGAAAGCGGGAGATAAAACTAATATTCCTTCTATTCCGACGAGTAAAGCCTATATCAATTTGCCGACGACAGCCACGGTAGCGAGTTCGGAAAGACGGTTGTATGATATGTATAATAATTCCGATTTACGAGTGGCTAACACGGATTTTATTCGTTGTCGTTCTTTGTCATTGTCTTATGATTTTGAACAGAAGTGGTTATCTCGAATCGGGGCGCAACGGTTGTTGCTTAAGGCAAGTATGACGAACCCGTTTATGTGGGTTTCCGATAGTAAATGGAACGGGTTGGATCCGGAAACGGGAGATTGGCCGACGAGAAGGGTTACTTCATTGTCTTTACAAGTGATGTTTTAAGAGGTAAGTTGAGTGTTAAATAATAAATAATGATATGATGAAGAAATTACAATTCATGATATGCTTATTGGGATTGCTGGGGCTGGGGGCTTGTTCCGATTATTTGGAGAAAGAGTCCTCGGATGAGGTAATCGTGAAGACTGTTTCCGATTATAGTGAATTGCTTTTGGGGGCAGGCTATCCGTCACCGACAAAGGCGATTTATAATACGCTCTATTTGTTGGATGACGATTTTATGCTGAATGATAATAATTTTAACGACGAAACGGATAATGCTGGTGCAGTGGGTGTTTTCCCGTTTTTTACATGGCAACCGGATATGTGGGAACGACAGGAGGTGGATAAATCTTCGTATGATGAGACTTATTCCCCGACATACGAGCGGATTATGGGAGTGAATGCCGTGCTGGACGGGATTGATGAGGCAACCGGTGATGTGGAAGAGCGTGACCGGGTGAAGGCGGAAGCCTTGGCTTTGAGAGGTTATTATTATTTTATGTTGGTAAATCTTTACGGGGAACCTTATAATTATAATAAAAAGGCATTAGGAGTACCTTTGAAGTTAACGGCTGATATGGAAACGAACGGGAAAGCCCGGAGTACGGTGGAAGAGGTGTATGGACAGATCGTGAAGGATTTGACGGAATCGTCAGCTTTGTTTGAAAAATATACCAAGCGTAGGGGAAGTTTCCGGATAAATTTGCCAACGGTTAATATTCTTTTGTCTCGTGTTTATTTACACATGGAGTTATGGAAAGAAGCTATTGCTGCTGCCACGAAGGCGATAGAACATGGTAATTTGTTAACGAATTACGTGAATTTACCGGCAAGCGCAATTTGTATTGCCAATTATAGTTATTCGGAAGTGGAGTGGGTGTATGGTAATGGAAATACACCGAGTCGATTGAATACGGTTCTTGTTTCTTCGGATTTGCGTGAAAAGTTTGATGCGAACCCGAATGATACCCGCCGGCTACTTTGGTTTGATGCGAACTGGAATGTTACTAAAAAACGACTGAGTTACCCGAGCGGTACGCCAAGAATGCCGACAAATTCGATTCGCATGTCGGAGGCTTACCTGAATCGGGCAGAAGCTTTGGTACAGGATAATCAAATCGGGTTGGCATGGGATGACTTGGAGCATTTGCGGGAGAATCGTTATCGGGATTATGATGAAGCGGAAATTACAGATGCGGTGGCATTGCTGGAAGCAATTCGTGAAGAACGTCGATTGGAACTTTGTTATGACGAGGTGCGTTGGTTTGATTTGCGGCGTTATGGAATGCCTGCTATTTCTCACCGGTATAAGGCAAGGAGTTCGGCGAATTGGCAGACTTACGTGTTGACGGAAAAAGATCCTTTGTACACGTTACCGATTCCTAATGAAGTGATGGACGAGAATCCGGGATTGCAGCAAAATGAATCGGCAAAGCAGCCTTTGAGGCAAGGGAAATGAGAAATGTAGAATCTAAAATGTTACAACGATGAAGACGAGTATATATGTATTCTTGTTTGCACTCCTGTTTTTAGGAGCCTGCGCGGAGGACAAAGAGATTGGGGAGATTCAAATAACTGACCCGGATTACGTGTTGCCACAGGGAGGGAATGCTGCTGCGGATGAGGTCATTTTGAAGTTGTATGAAAAGTACAATACTTATTTCTTGTATAAATACACGGAAAAAGATATAGAATGGACTCAGACGGCTCTTTGGGCTTATTATGATTATGAGCCGATAGACCCCAATGATGTTGTGAATTTATTAAACTTGTTGGAAATTACTTGGTTTGATTTGTATGATGCGGAGGTTTTGAAAAGAATGATGCCTTATCGGATATTTTTAACGGGGATGTTGAAGGAAGATATTGGCTCTTGGTGGGAAAATTGGGTAGATATTCCGGCTCGTTATCTGGAAAATCAGATAGCCATTAATAAGGTGGAGAAGGATGTGGCTGATATGTCTGCCGCGGAGAAGAGAGAATTTAAATCTTATTTGCAAGCCACGTTCTTGGAATATTGCGTGGCTTATGGTGTGATAACTATTCCTGATGAGTTTTATGCTGGAAGTGATTACACGAAATCTTATGCAAGTAGTTCGGAAGAAGCGAGAGAGTGGGGATTCGTGTACAATCCGAAAACGGATAGTGAATGGAGTTATGATACTTACCAAATCACTTCTACAGATGATGTAAACGCTTATTTGGCTTCTTTGGTATATCGCACTACCGGGGAGTGGGCTGAGGATTTGGAATACCCGTTGATTCGGGAGAAATATCAAATACTGGTCAACTGTCTGAAGGAGCAATATGGTATAGATGTTTGTAAAATCGGTAACACTGTTTATGAATAATGTTGTATGTTTAAAATGTATTGTATGAAAAAAAGTATTGTAGGTTTATTACTTTTGGTGTTTATGGCACCTTGCGTGTGTAAATCTTTTGCGGCAGAAAGGAAAAAGAAAAATGTCAAAGAAGAGACGAATGTCGCGAAGGAAACGAAATACGAGAAGTTGATGAAAAAAGCGGGACGGGAGACCGCTTTAGGGGAGTTTCTTTCTTTGCACAAGATTGGGGGAAAACTTTACGTGGAACTTCCTTTGAAATATTGCGGACGTGATTTATTGATTGCTTCCACGACATCGGAATCCAGTAATTCCAGATTGGCTATGGTCGGGTATAAAACACTTGATCCTTTGCATGTCAGATTCATAAAGATGGATAGTACGATTGTACTCCAGAACGTAAATGCCATGATGGAGGGGGATAAGGAACTGGAGATTGCCATAAAACGAAATTACATGGACACGTTTTATAAGAAGTACCCGATAGCGGCTTATAATAATGATTCTACTTCGGTTGTATTTGATATGACGGAATTGTTCGTCGGGGACGAGGAAGCTTTGAAGCCGGTTGAGAGCAATTACAGTATTCTGGGGATCTCTTCTCGGTTGAAACCGGGATTCGGTATGTTGGATAAGATCAAAGCTTTCGATGATAACGTAACGATAGCGTCGTACATGACTTATGATTATAGTATATCCTTTTTTGGGCAGAATATCGGGTCGGGAGAATTGACGACTAAAGTAATGCGTACGATATTGTTGTTGCCGGAGGAGCAAATGAAACCGAGAATCGCAGATTCCCGTGTAGGTATATTTCTTACCGGCAAACAAAATATCACTATGGCGGCAGATGGGATTGAAAGTTATGCATTGGCTAACCGTTGGAGATTGGAACCTAAGGATATGAAGGCATGGGAACGCGGGGAACTGGTGGAACCGGTGAAACCTATCGTGTGGTATATTGATGATGCTTTCCCCGAATCATGGAAGGAACCTTTGAAACAATCGGTTTTGATATGGAATCAGGCTTTCGAGAAAATCGGTTTTAAAAATGTGATGGTTGCACGTGATTTCCCGAAAGATGATCCTAATTTTGATCCCGACAACTTGAAATATTCATGTATTCGTTATGTGCCGATCTCGGTTGAGAATGCCATGGGACCTTCTTGGGTAGACCCGAGAACCGGAGAGATTATTAATGCGACTGTACTGGTTTATAATGATGTAATTAAATTGATTAATAGCTGGCGTTTTATCCAGACCGCGCAGTTAGACCCCAGAGTGCGGGGTAAGAAATTGCCGCAAGAGGTGGTGGATGAATCCTTGGCTTACGTGTTTGCCCATGAAATAGGACATACGTTGGGATTGATGCATAATATGGCTGCTTCCAGTGCTTATCCCGTGGATTCGTTACGTTCCGCATCCTTCACGAATAAATATGGTACGACACCCTCTATTATGGATTACGCCCGTTTTAATTACGTGGCGCAGCCGGGTGACGAGGGAGTACGCTTGTCACCCCCGGATATGGGTGTGTATGATGAGTATGCCATTAAATGGTTGTATTCTCCTATCCCGGGTGATAAATCAGTACGGGAGGAAGCTAAAATATTGGAAGGCTGGGTAGACGAGAAGGCTGGCGATCCTATCTACCGTTATGGGAAACAGCAAGTGTATTCTCGTTATGACCCGAGTGCCCTTGAGGAAGATTTGGGAGATGATGCTTGTAAAGCGGGAGATTACGGGATCAAGAATCTGAAATATATTTTGGAGAACTTGAATAGTTGGATAAAAGATGATGAATCGACAGCTCACAGACAGGAGTTGTATTCGGGACTTTGTAACCAGTATAACCGTTATTTGTTGAATGCCTTGACTAACGTGGGAGGTATTTATTTAACGGAGGTGAAAGACGGAACTCCGGGTGAGCGTTGGAGAGCGGTTCCTCGGGATGTACAACAAAAATCGTTGAAATGGGTTATTAAACAATTGCGTGAAAGCGATTGGTTGGATCAAAAAGATGTGACGAGCAAATTCCCGTTGGCTATCAATCAATCTCTTATGTTGAAATCTCGAGTGGGTAAAAAATTATTCCAACTTGATAAAGGCATATTATTGTCTTCTCATGTCAGCACTCAACCTTATACATTGGAGAATTACTACGATGATCTTTTTGCCGGAATCTGGGAATCGGCTATGAAAGGGCGTAAGTTGACGGCTGGTGATAAAATATTGCAGAGGTTGGCTGTGCAGGAGGCGATAGCTGCAGCCGGAAAAGTTATGGATAAAAAAGGAGGTAAATCTCTTCAAGTTGCAGATATGATTTATGCTCCTTCTGTAGATGAGATTGCTCTTTACGGATTGGATGAAACGGGTTGTATTAATGAATATTTGCCGGAATTGCGAGCTCTCGAGGAAGAACACGGGAAAGGTTATGTTGCAGCTTGCTTGCGGGAGAAATATCAGTTTGGGGATACTGGCGATTACGGTTGGCAGAAAGAGGTGAATGTAAGTGATATAGATGAATCTGCTGCTTATTGTGCCGCTATGTTGAAGAAAATAGAGAATTTGATAAAAACAAAACAGGCAACGGCAAATGTAGGGGATAAAATTCATTATCAATCCCTTTTGTTAATGATTGAAGCACAGAAAAAATAGCGTGTCAATAAAAAAAGTCGGTCAATTTTTGACCGACTTTTTTATATTGGTTACCTTAATCTTATTTTATTTCAATGGTTCTTTGTTCTTTTTTAATATCCTCGATGGAAATCTTCGGTAGATCAATGGTTAATACACCGTGTTCTACACCGGCGGCAATCTTTTCTTTGTCAACATCGTCGGGCAGAATCATCGTCTGCTGGAACTTGGAGTATGAAAACTCACGACGCAGGAAGCGTTGTTCTTTCTTCTCCTCGTTGTTTTCAATTTTCTTCTCCATGGTGATGACCAGATTATTATCTTCGTCAATGCGAACGTTAAAATCTTCTTTTGTCATACCCGGGGCGGCAACTTCTACTTTATAATCTTTTTCCGACTCGATCACGTTGATTGCAGGTGCAGTTGCGTTTGTTCTAGTCATCCACTCGTTATCAAAGAAATCATTAAAGATACTTGGTAACCAATTTTGAGTTCTTCTTACAGGCATCATAATTTCAGTCTCCTATCTTTAAGTTTAACATTCAATCTTATCTTTGGACTCCGGCTCTTTTTAGGAACCGTCGTTCGATAAGGAATAGTGCAAAGCCTGTGCCATCGTGATTTACGGACTTTTTGTCATGGATATTATGTCAAATTTTCATTTTTTGCTTCGTCATGTGACAAATATTTTCAATTTCAAGTACGTTTTTGTGATAATAATTGTAGCTTTATGGCTGTTTAAATAGGTATGTACTTAATAAATACATTATGCATAGATCAAATAATAATTACAATTGGGCTAGAACAATATTTGTTGTAGCGTTGGTCGTTGGCCTTGGATGGATGTCTTCTCCGGTAATGGCACACGGCACGGAAGTGTGTTTGGCAGATGGTGATACTACCGTACATGTGGTTGCAGATGTACAGCCGGAGTTTAACGGTAATCTGAATCAATGGCTCGGGGAGAATATCATGTACCCGGAAGAGGCTCAACAGGAGCGGATCGAGGGCAAAGTGTTCGTGACTTTCACGGTAGAAAAAGACGGGGCAATATCTCATGTTACCGTCGTGCGTTCGGCTCACCCGATTCTGGACGCGGAGGCTGTGCGCGTGATCCAAAGTATGCCGAAATGGAAACCCGCCATGATGAATGGTGAAGCGGTACGTTTTTCCAAGACTTTGCCGATCACGTTCAAATTGGCAGAGGAACAATTGACTTACGAGCAATACCTGAAGAATCTGGAAGAGGAGCAAGAGCTGCTGAAACAAGGCAATCAATTAACGCCGGAGGAACAGGCAGCCCGCGTAGAGGCTTTCAAAAAACAATTGGGAGATGATGCCACGCTTTACAAATTGTTGCTGGAAAAGAGTCAGGCTATCAAAGGCGAGATCGACAGTGTGGTGAAAGCTCAAACCAAAGTATTGAAGTTGAAAAAGACGGATGTAAAAGAATTGACAAAAATATACGAGAACGAGATTGACGCGAAGATCAAATTGATCGAAAGTCTGGGAACAGATGATTTTGTCAATAAATTTGTATCTTCCGAGATAAAGATGAGACAACTCGAGATGGACAAGATGTTGCAGATAAAAGATTTATTGAAAGATCGTTTTAAACTCTATTTCGAGAATTATATTTTGCAGCAATAATTATTACAAGGTATTAAATGACGGGTCGGGATGTAAATACCCCGACTCGTCATTGTTAAATTCAGTCTTAAGATAAGACATTTCAATAATTTTGTCATATATTTGACACTCCAAGATAAGACTATATGGTGATAGAGGATAGTGTCATATTAAATTCAATCAGGAATAATAAACCAGAAGGTATACATTTACTTTTTGATCGATACTATCGTCCGTTAGTTCTATACGCGGATGAATTCTTGAAGGACCAAGCTACTGCCGAAGATCTGGTTCAAGAGTTGTTTTTAAAATTATGGGAGGGTGATTATCTCTTGGAGGTATCTGAAAAGAATCTGGCGACTTATCTGTTTTCCGCGATAAGGAATAAATGTCGTACTTATTTTGAAAAGAAAGATGTTTTGCAAAAACGGGAAATGTTGGAAGATGTTGACATCCCGGTAGAGATGGTCGTGCGGATTGACGAGGAACGGATGGACATCGTGATGAAAGAAGTCAATCTTCTTCCCGAGCGCACCCGACAGATCGTGGAGTGTATCATGTTGAGGAACTTGAAATATAAAGAGGCTGCCGAGGAATTGCACATTTCTGTAAATACCGTAAAATTCTTGCTTAATAAAGGTATTGTGCGTCTGCGCGAACGTCTTGCTCATAGAAGCAGCGAAATTCTTCTATTTTTCTTGCGTCGCTTACACTTGTTTTAGTATTGGGAGATAATGCATTAGGATTTTCTAGGAAAAAAAACGGAAAAATACCTACCCATTTTTCTATTTTTTCTGTCTTCCTAGAAAAATATGTATTCGTATGCCAATACAAGAGGAAATATATGAACTGATATTCACGAAACTTAGTCAAGGGCTTGACAAGAACCGGAAGGAGTGTCTGCAGGCGTGGCTGGATGAAAGTGAACAAAACAGAAATGCTTACCGGGAAATTTGTTCTTTATGGTATAGTGGCAAATGGGCTTATAAAAGAGAACAAATACAAAAATCCGAAGGATGGGAGAAAATACTTGAAATCAAGAAAGGAAGACGGAAGAAACGTTTACTCAAAATATGGAGTGCGGGAGTTGCAGCTTCTGTTGTATTGATTATGGGAGCCTTTTTCGTGTCCCGATTTATGGATAGAGGACATGTAGAGCGAGTGACGGAATCCAGACAGGCTAATGTAACATTGATTCTGGCTTCAGGTGAACGAGTGGATGTAGGTCATAGGACAGACCGGATGATTCGGGAAGCCGGATCGGTGATTCGTTCGGATTCCGCGTTGCTGGTTTACGAGGAACATAGCATCGATACTCTTTCGGAAGAGACCGTGTATAACGAACTCGTTGTTCCGAAATGCGGGGAATATAAATTGCGTCTCTCGGATGGAAGTTTAATCGTCTTGAACTCGGAATCCAAGCTCCGGTATCCCGTGAATTTTAATGGTGATACCCGTGAAGTCTTTTTATCCGGGGAGGCTTATTTCGAGGTGGCGAAGCATCCCGGTAAGTCTTTTGTGGTTCACACGGATCATGCGGATGTTCAGGTATTGGGGACATGGTTTAATGTTTCAGCCTATCCGGATGAGGAAAACACGGAGGTTACTCTTTTGAACGGAAGCGTACAGGTGGGGCGTGAAGAGGAACAAGCCATATTATTGCCCGGACAGCAATTTTTATTGAATAACCGAACATCGGAAAAGACAATACGTGACGTGGACACGAGCGTGTATGTCGCTTGGACTCGTGGTTTATTCCGGTTTGACGCGATGCCGCTGGAACAGTTGATGTTGAAATTGAGTCGCTGGATTCCTGTTACTTACACGTTTAAAGATGAAGCGATAAAGAAAATTCGCTTTACCGGGGGATTTCGGAAATATGACGACGTGGATCATACGCTCAAGATGTTGGAAGAAATTATAAATATTTCATTCAAAAGAAAAGGGCAGGAAATAATCATAGATTGGTACCAAAACTAACATAGAACGTAAAAACTTAAAATTCAAATTTATGGAAAAAAATCAAAAGGAAGGGCCTGAACCTTTACGGTACAGGTCGTGGAAGCTTTATACTGTCATGAGATTGACTTTGTTGATGAATGTCTTCTTTGTGCTTTTCTCTTTTGGAAATGGTTTTTCTCAAAAGAGGGTTACGATAGATTTGGGTGAGACAACGATAAAGGAGGCTCTGGTCGAATTTCAACGTCAAACCAATAAGATTGTAATTTACAGCGACGAGCATTTGGCCAATGACCAACGGGTGGTACTGAATTGTAAAGATGTGGAACTGGAAGAGTGTTTGAAGTTAATCTTGAAAGGAAGCGGTATGACTTATCGTTTTGAGGATGATTATATCTTGATAGTCCCTCTTAAAGTCTCTGAACAGGATTCTACTAAAACCGTCGCTAAAGTGGTTATTTCGGGTGTCGTGAAGGATACTGAAGGACTTCCTCTTCCGGGAGTGACGGTGCTGTTGAAAGGTATGAAGTTGGGGACTTCAACAAACTCGAAAGGGGAATTTACTTTGGAAATACCAAAAGTAAAAGATAAGGAAATACGCCTTGTCTTCTCTTTTATCGGTTTGCGAACGAAAGAAGTGATCTATAAAGAGAATGAACAGAAAACTCCGTGGGTGATCGTGATGGAAGAAGATATCCGGCAGTTGGGAGAGGTGACGGTAAGTACCGGTTATCAAACCGTGAACCGGAAAGATATGGTGGGGGCGTACACGACGGTAAGGGCTTCCGATATCATGCAACCGGTATATACTTCTGTCGACCAGATGCTGCAAGGGCGGGTAGCCGGAATGATCGTGATGAATACCAGTTCCCGGGTGGGGACGAATCCTAAAATACAGATACGAGGAACCTCCACGATATTGGGAAATCAGGATCCGTTGTGGGTGGTTGACGGTATTATCCAACCGGATCCGCTTCCCTTGGACGTATCCTCTACCATGACGGAAGATTTGAAAAATGTACTCGGTAATCAGATTTCTTGGTTGAATCCTTCGGATATAGAAACGATCACCGTGTTGAAAGATGCTTCGGCTACGGCGATATACGGTTCGAAAGCCTCGAACGGGGTTATCGTTATCACGACCAAAAAGAGTAAAACCGATCGTCTGAGCGTGAATTATACGGCGAATTTTTCTTTCAAACAGAAACCCAGTTACGGGATGTTCAACATGATGAATTCCCGCGAGCGTATTGATTACTCCAAGGAAGCCTACGAGAACGGGGGACGTTTCATTGCAGAGCCTGTGGCACAGACTTCGTCGTACGAGGGATTGATGAGGCTTGTCGCGAGCAAAGAAATCACGATAGAAGAGTATGGAACTTACTTGGAGAGGCTGGAAACCGTGAATACCGACTGGTTTGATATATTGACACAAAATGGTTTTAGCCACAATCACAATCTCAGTCTGATGGGCGGATCGGAAAAAGTGACTTATAATTTGTCATTTAACTTTAGTGATGACCAAGGGCAGGAAATTGGCAACTCTGCCAAGAAAATGGGACTTCGGTTAAGAGTGGGTGCGCAATTGCTGAAAAATTTGAACGTGGACGCTTCCGTCATTTTAGCAAGGGGAGATAACCGAACTTTCGGTCCGGGAGTCAACCCGATGGAATATGCCAAATCAACAAGTCGGGCTCTGCCCGCTTATGACGAGAACGGTGCTCCCCTCTATTATTTGAGAAGTAATCCTTATGCTCCCGCGGGTAAAGACATCCTTTACAGTTATAATTTTGAAAACGAGCGAGATAATAGTTACGCCAAGGCGTTTAATATGAATACGAATGCCTCCCTCAACTTGAATTGGGATGTTACTTCATGGTTCCGTTATGAATTGGTACTTGGTTACACGGAGGTATCGAATACTTCCAAATCATTCGCGGGTGAGCAAACGTATCATATTGCTTCCAAGTACAGGGGATATGATTACGGTACGGCAGAACCCGGAAGCGATGAATTTAAATCCGCCATGCTGCCTTTCGGGGGGGAATACATGACTTCATACCTTTCGAATAAAAGTTATAACATTCAAAACAAATTTGTATTTAGCAAGACTTTCAATGAAGATCATCGGTTGAACGCGATGGCGGGAATTGAGGTACGTTCGGAGGATGCGGACGGTACGGCAAACACGGTATGGGGGTATACTCCGGACAGGGGGAATGGCTTGGTCGCACCGACCGGATTGAAGCAGTTGGTGACAGCAGAGACTCCTAAAGATTGGGGTATATTGCAGGCTTTGTATAGTGGCGGATGGAAAGAAACGGATCAGGTGAATAACTATCTTTCCTTGTTTGCCACCGTGGCTTATTCTTACAAAGATAAATATGTATTCAACGCGAATATTCGTTCCGATGCCTCGAATGCTTTTGGGCAAGACGTGAATAAACGTATGGACCCGACTTATTCTTTTGGTGTTTCTTGGCGGATGGCTGAAGAACCTTTTATAAAAAATCATATCAGTTGGTTGAACCAATTGAATTTCAGAGCGACTTACGGGGTGCAGGGAAATTCTGTAAATACGGTAAGCCCTGAAATGATTTTAGGAAGATATAGTACAGTTTTCAAGCCATTTAACGAGTACGGGGCGGGAATACGTTCTTTACCTAATCCTAACTTGAAATGGGAACGGACGAAATCTTGGAACTTGGGATTCGATTTACAATTGTTCAACGGGATTACCATGAACCTTGAATATTACGGACGCTCATCTGATGCGATTGTCGCGCAAAAGATTCCGGAAGAGTATGGAATATCTTCAATGAACATTAACGGGGGAAGAATCACGAACCACGGTGTGGAGTATTCGGTTCATTTTACTCCTTTCCAACGAAAAGATTTTGCGTGGACGATAGGGATCAATAGTTCCAAAAACTGGAATAAAGGCAGTTCTGTCAATGAAGTCAGTACACCTGATTTAAGTGAGTATTTGTCTGGCTCCTCCAGTCGTGTTTTAAAGAAAGGCTATCCGATATCTGCCATCTGGTCTTTCTCCTTTGCCGGATTGGATCCCGAAACAGGTTATCCGACGTTTAATTACATGGATTTCGAGGAAACGGATTCAAAAATGGACCCGACAGAGTATCTGGTGTATTCCGGTCAGACAGATCCTTACTTTACGGGCGGGTTGAATACCCGTTTGCGTTACAAGGACGTTTCTTTTGGCGCGGACTTCTCTGTCCTTTTAGGAGGTAAAAAACGGTTGCCAAGTTTGTACTCGGGAGAAAGAGGAAGTGTATTTATGCCGGATCCGTTTATCAACGTGGATAAAGAAATTGCTAAACGTTGGCGAGAGCCGGGTGATGAAAACAAGACCAAGGTTCCCGCGATTTACACGAGCAGCAATTTTAGTGATTATTGGGTAAAGAGACCGGATGGAGGTAGTTCGAATATGTATGAGATGTGGGATAAATCCGATTTCCGGGTAGTTAGTGCCTCTTTCCTGCGTTGTACCCAGATGTCATTGACATGGCGTGTTTCCGGGGAATGGTGTAAGAAACTTTATTTGACCAATTTGTCTATCAGTGCTTACGTGAACAATGTATTTGTGATTGCCAGCAAGAAATTCAACGGTTTCGATCCGGAATTGGGGAACAGTGTCATGCCTCGTACTTATTCTTTGGGAATTAATATTGGATTTTAAAATGGAAGTTTATGAAAAAGATGATGTTATATTTTTGGGGAATACTGCTCGTGTGTGCTTCTTGCAGTGATTTTTTAGAGCCGAGATCAAACACGCAATTTATACCGGAAGATGTTTCCGCTTTGCGGGAACTGATGATTGCGGAGGTATATACGCTGAATATTGCCATGGCCGGACCTTTGGTGCTTTTGGATGACGATGTTGACGGGGGCGAATTTATAGAGGGAAGGACAAGTGCGGTTGAAGGTCCCTTGGCTGCTTTTAGTTGGCAACCCGATATGTTTGAGATATTTGGAGCCGCGGGTATGAGTGACCAATGGTTTGCCCTGTGGAGAGACGGGTATAGCAGGATATTAGGGTGTAATGCCGTGCTTGATTATGTCGATGATGTAAATGGCCTTGAAGAGACTAGAAATGAGCTGAAAGCACAGGCTTTTACTATGCGTGCCTTTAATTATTTGTATATCGTGAATATATTCGGGGCCCCTTATTCTTATGATAAAAAAGCATTGGGCGTTCCGTTAAAACTGAATAGTAATATCGAGGAATCGTTGATGTCCCGGAATACGGTGGAAGAATGTTACGCCCGCATCGAGAAAGATTTGTTGGAGGCAGAACGACTGTATTTGACTATACCTGAGGAAAAACGATGGAGACCGGACTATAAAGCCAGTCTGCCGATGGCGCAATTGTTATTGTCCCGCGTGTACCTTGAAATGGAGAATTGGGAACAAGCTCACAAGTACGCGGAAAAGGTGATTTCCGATTACGCTTTTCGGTTGAAGGATTTGAATGAATTTGTACCCACGGAAGACGTACCTTATTATGATTTCTGTAATGTAAATTGCCCGGAGCAAATATTTTCTTATTCTCAAAATGGTTGCTTGACTGTTTTCCCGAGGGAGGGAATACCTAAAAACAGGTGGAATTATGTCGCTTCTCATGGTCTGTTGAAATGTTATTCGGAAAGTGATTTGAGAAAAGACAATTACATTATTGATGAACCCGGGTGTAAAAAAGAAGCTCCCGAAGGCATGCCTTGGGATACGTTGGTACGTCGTCCTGTCGGGAAGTATGGTGTGAATTCTAATCGGAGCGTGATTGAAAGCGCTCAATCTGTATTGAGTCTTCGGGTGGCTGAAGCGTATTTGAATTCTATGGAGGCGGCAGCATTCTTGTACAAGGCGGGAGACGCCCAAATGCAGACAAAAGCCATGGAACGTTTGGAAGATTTACGCTATATGAGATATCGTAGAAAAGACTATCGGAAATTGAGTGTTTTTTCCGATGCGGAAGCATTGATCACTTATATCCGTGAAGAGCGTCGCCGGGAACTTTGTTTCGAGGGGCATCGTTGGAATGACCTAAGAAGGTACGGGATGCCGGAAATAAAGCATCGCTGGAACTTGGATGGGAATCAATGGGTGGAATACACGCTAAAAGAAAAAGATCCTGCTTATACACTTCCTATTCCGGAATCGACACGAACGAGAAATTCATCGTTGGTGCAAAATCCTTTAGCCCCCAAGCGGGAAGGTGTAGCTGTGCGATAATGTATAATTTAAAACATCGATTATGAAAATGAGATATTTATTGTTGTTGATCACGGGACTAAGTCTTTTTTTAGGCGGTTGTTACGATGAAGACAAGGCAGTGCCGTCCGGGGATTATTCTCCCGTGCGTTTTGAATTCCCGCAGGGGAGTGAATCGTGGGATAAACTTTTTGAGCAAATGTATGATGATTTTGGTATTTGCGTGATTTATAAGGATTTTACACCGGGAGATTTGAATAAAAACTGGACGATCTCTGCCGGTGGAGATTGGACCGGACATCCGGTTCCAGATGACCATATGCCGAAATACGAGGATTTGTTAAAGAATTATTTGGTTCCTTTCTTGGGGAAAAAAGAGATCGTGGAGGCATGTTCCCCGCTCTATCTTTATTTGGCTGAAGATTTAGGGGGATCTTATGCTTCTTACGGTGATAATGTTGGAGTTAATCTGAATGGTTTGGATTTTTGGGCAATAGGTTTACTTGATACAATAAAATTTATCTTTGATATTCCTGGTATAGAGGATTTTAGGCACGGGCTTGTACATTCCGTGTATAATAAAATTGTTGAAAATAGTGTGGTGAAAAATCTTATCACTGAGCCAGTTGGCTTTCAAGCAGGAATAGATTATAAAACGGAAATTGAAAAGGAGAATCCCGAAGATCCGAATTACTATATGAATCGTGGTTTTGTTGGATATATTACTTGTATGACATCTATGTGTTGTATGTTTAATTGGAGTGATTATTGGTACGGGAATATAGAACAGATTGTCACGGCGAAAGGAGGAGATTTTATGATGTTCACCCGTGCGGCAATGCGTTGGACGAAAGAAGAGTTTGAGGAGAAATTCCCACCCGAAAAATATCCTCTGGTAAACGCACGCTACAAGATGGTCGTCGAACAATTTAAGAATTACGGGTTTGACTTGCCGGGATTTGCAAAGAAAGTAAAGGAATTACCTACACCATTCTAAGTTTCTGGAAGATTTATTTTCTCCGGTTAGAAAACAGGGGGATCGTGTGTCGGTCTTCCTGTTTTTACTTTTTGCCACTTTGTCAGTTCTCGTGTAACTATGCGTCATTTTCAGACGTATATTACAAGTTGGTACATGGTTTGTATTAACATATTACAGAATGTATAAATTATAAAAGTATGGCCTATATAGATTACTATAAGATTTTAGGAGTTGATAAAAGTGCTTCGCAGGATGCCATCAAGAAGGCTTTTAAAAAGTTGGCCAGAAAGTATCACCCGGACTTGAACCCGGATGACCCGAATGCCAAGCTACGTTTTCAAGAGATAAACGAGGCAAACGAAGTATTGGGCGATCCGGAGAAACGGAAAAAGTATGACCAATACGGGGAAAACTGGAAACATGCCGATGAGTTCGAGGCTCAAAGGCAGCGCCAGCAACAGCAAGGCGGTGGTTTCGGTAGCGGCGGTGGTGCTTACTGGTCGTCGGAAGGCGGTTTTTCCGGCATGGGGGGTGACGGGGAGTTCTCGGACTTCTTCGAATCCTTGTTCGGTTCCCGTCGTGGCGGAGGGCGTTCTGCCGGATTCCGGGGACAGGACTATAACGCGGAATTACACCTGTCATTTCAAGATGCGGCACATACCCACAAGCAGATATTAACGGTAAACGGAAAGAATATAAGGATCACCGTTCCCGCGGGAGTGGCGGACGGGCAGACCATCAAGTTGAAGGGACAAGGCGCTCCCGGCGTGAATGGCGGTCCGGCAGGAGATTTGTATATCACTTTCGTGATAGCCGAAGACCCCGTGTTCAAACGCTTGGGGAATGATCTGTACGTGACGGCACCGCTGGATCTCTACACCGCAATTCTCGGCGGAGAACAAATGGTAGACACCATGGACGGGAAAGTGAAATTGAAAGTAAAACCCGGCACGCAAAACGGGGCTAAAGTAAGGTTGAGAGGCAAAGGATACCCCGTCTACAAGGAAGACGGCAAGTTCGGCGATCTAATCGTGACTTACTCCGTGCAGATACCGACCGACTTGACGGAGAAGCAGAAAGCGTTGTTCAAGGAATTACAAGGTCTTAAATAAAACGTGTCAGTTATGCAAACAGATTTGATTATAATTAAAGAATATTGCCGGCAAAGTCATGTCGATCCGTCGTTTATCATCTCTCTGGAAGAGGATGGATTAATCGATATTCAGGTCGTTGACGGCGAACGTTATTTACCTGTTGAGCAATTGGGAGATCTGGAACGGTTTGTGCGTTGGCATGAAGACCTGTCCGTGAACATCGAGGGTATCGGTGTCATCCATGAATTGATGGGACGTATGCACGATATGCAACGTGAACTCGACCGTATGCGTCGGGAACTTCGCTTGTACCGGGCGGGATTGGAGCATTGGGAAGAGTATTAAGAGGCATAAAGCCCCTTAATACTTTTTCGCTCACTATCTGCCTCTACGTCTAAGCCAGATAAGGAGGGCGATGACAAGAAGAAGACCGGGGAGTCCCTCTACCATAGCATGTTTTGTGATTTTCATACCTCCTTTTCCAATGTAGATTTTATTATCAGGCGGAATCAGACGTCGAACGTCGATAGGTGCTTCTTCATAAGACAACCAAGAGAAAGCCCCTCTAACGAAAGAATAATTGCGGGCATTAATCCCTTTTCTCCACATTTCGATTTCTGCGTTGCTGAGACAATCCGCATCACCAATAATAATAATTCGTTGTTCCTTGTCTCCTATATTACGGGATAAGGCAACTGATGTCACGTGAGATCGCTCAACCTCTCCCGCTTGTAGATTCAAGCGGGCAGTATCTTCTACAAAATTCGTTGTTTCCAGTTCATTCCAACTGCCTGTCGGATCACTCGTGAATAAAGGTGTTACTTGATATCCTTTGTCAGGAGAATAAGTTAATCCCGTGCAGCCCGGCATTGACAGAAGGTTTTCCATTTGCAGCATTCCTTCCAGTATATATGATAAGGCGGCAGCTTCTTTCGTCGGGGTTGCGATGATTAAATCCGGTGCAAAATCTTCTGTCGGTTTGACCAGACATCCGGGCATAAATTGTACCCCGAATTGCTCGACTAGCGGGTTCATGATCGATTGTTGTTTCGGTTCCCCGGCAATGAATAGATTTCCTCCTTTTTCGATGTATGTATTTAACGTGTTCATTTCTTCGGCGGAAAAAGCTCTGCGGGGATCTGCTATAACCAATATACGTACATTTGACGGAATTCCTTGGCGTAAATCAACTTCCGTGATATCAAAACCTTGATTTATTAATGCATATCTGAACGGTTTGTCTTGCGAGAAATGTTTGTAATCCCGGTCACTTCCTCTTTTTATATCGCGTTCGCCATGACCTTTCACGAAACCAACGAGGGGTAAATCCATAATTAAATGTTTGAATGCCGCTGATATTTCGGATTCCGTCGGGAATGCCCCGTTGAAATCTTCGTATATTCGCAGGAATGTTTTTTTACCGTTTCCCCGTTCCAGTAGTCGTACAAAACGGTTGCCTTCTCCGGAAAGATCGATCATCTTTCTTATCTCTTCCGGTGTTTTTACTTTGTTCGTGTCAAAATCGACGGTTTCGGCAATTCTTTTCATCTGTTCTCTTAACGATAAACCGGGATAACGTATATCGAGAGAAGGATTGTTAATGGAGTCGTAATAATAGACATATTTCATTTTGATTTCGGGCTTAAACCGCGTATACATTCTGAACCGTCTCATGTCATCTTTAACGGCACTTGAGAGACCGTAATATACATTTCGATCCAGCATATTCACGAAGGTTGTGATCGTGAGATCTCCTTCTAGCTTGGATACGATCTCCTGACTGTTGGGGGTTAATGTTCTTGCCTTTGTTCGGGTGGCATCATAGAAACACATTAATTGAGGGCGAGAACTGAGATATCCTAGGAATATAGCGATCGAGAACACGCCGATGTATCTTCCCCATGCCACGAGCCAGTTCGTCTTTTGTCGGATGACCTGTAAACGCAAGATCGTGAGGGTAAGGAAAAGGACGACGACAATGATAAAATAAAGTACATCCTCGCTACAAATCAGACCGTTTACAAATTCATCGGCACGTCCGTCGATACACAGCCAGTAGGTTATATCGCGGACGATATCCATATCTTGCCAGACATTGCGGACAAGACTTAAACCGGCCAGTATAGCAAGGGTGCCCATGGCAGAAACAACTTGATAGGAGGTTAGGCTCGACATGAATAGCCCGATAGCGGCATAAGCGCAAGTCAGTAAATAAAGTCCCAGCAATCCGGATAAAACACAAATGATATCGAATGATTTAATCGCGAATGCGGAATACATCACAAAGACGGATAGAATCCCCATCAGCAGTAATCCGTATAGCATCATGGCTAAGTATTTCCCCAGTACAATTTGCTTGTTTGTTACCGGGGAAGAATAAAGTAATTTGATGGAGCCGCTACTCAGTTCCCGGCTCATCAATCCCATGGTTAACAAGGGGATATATAAATACAGGTATTGTTGAATTCTGGAGAATAAACCGAACATCCCCCCGAATGTAAAAAGAGTCACGTTATCGAGTTGGTATTCCAGAGATTGGCTTTTCACGGACATATCGAAAACATTCGTGAAAAGAATACTGGCTTGAAAGGTGAAGATGATTAGGATTAACCATGCAACGGGCGAATAGAACAAAGTTTGTAATTCTGTTTTCGCTATTTTGAATATCATTTTCATTGCTTGATAATTTTAATTATTCTTGGTTTAAAATCAGAGATTGTGTTATTTTTTTGATAGCTCCGCGAATACCGTGTTCATGGAACTTCTCTCGACATTAATTTCGTCAAGACGCCAGCCTTTGGCAACGCTTGTCTCGACGACTCGTTCCGCGATCTCCGATTTATCCCTAAAATACAAACGATAGTATGAACCTTCTAATGCCTCTGCGCTGGAAATACCCGGAATACTTTTTAATTCTTCCACTGAAGGACGGGCAACGAGAGAAACAAGGAGAGAGTTCGGTTCGATGTAGTTGTCAAATTCATCGATCGTACCCGAAAAGACCACGGAGCCTTGCTCTATCATGTAAATGTAGTCGCACGTGGCCTGTACTTCTGACAAGATATGCGTGGATAGTATAACCGTGCGATCTTGGGCAATCTCTTTAATCAATCCTCGTATTTCAAGAATCTGGTTCGGGTCTAACCCGTTCGTCGGTTCGTCAAAGACCACGAAATCCGGGTTGTGGATAATAGCTTGCGCTATACCCAGTCGTTGTTGGTACCCACCGGATAGATTACGAATAAGCCGTTTTTTAAAATGTGAAATACCGCAACGAATCGTGACGGAGTCCACGGCATGTTGTACTTCCTT
>QWCH01001850.1_pt1 | contig 29660 bp, 25 predicted proteins | sample 1972671 | NCBI WGS metagenome assembly QWCH01 (sample SAMN09866713, study PRJNA288562) | Human gut metagenome isolate term3_stool, whole genome shotgun sequencing... | isolation source: gut | host: Homo sapiens | place: USA: California
AAAAGATATGGAGGAGTACCCAAGTTGGCCAAAGGGGACGGACTGTAAATCCGTTAGCTTCGCTTTCAGTGGTTCAAATCCACTCTCCTCCACCAAAAATTTCATATATATAATTTATGCGGATGTGGCTCAGTGGTAGAGCATCGCCTTGCCAAGGCGAGGGTCGCGAGTTCGAATCTCGTCATCCGCTCCATTTTTTTATTTGCGTCATTAGCTCAGCTGGATAGAGCGTCTGACTACGGATCAGAAGGCCAGGGGTTCGAATCCTCTATGACGCGCCAGACTTTCTACTAGGAGGTCTTTTTTTATTGTGAAATTTAAAAAACTTACTAAAAGCATAAAATAATATTATTTATTTTATGCTTTTTTACTTGCAATGTAAAAAGCTTGTTTTTTTACTTCTTTTTTATATGGTATAATTAAATAAAATATATAATTTTTATATAAGGTGGAAAGATGAATTTAAGTTTTTCAGAATTTTTAGGAGAAATTGCTAATTCTCCTGCTATTTTAACTATTACAATTCTACTTATAATAATGTTTATTCTTAATGGTTTTACAGATAGTCCAAACACAATTGTAACTACTGTGTCTAACCGTTCTTTAAACGTAGATTTAGCTATAATAGTTTCTTCAATTATGAATTTTTTTGGAGTGCTTTCTGTTGGTATTTTTATTCCGAAAGTAGCAATTACAATTTCAAATTTAGTAGATTTTGCTGGAAATAATACTTTTGTTTTTATTTCTATTTTTTCTGTATTTTTATCCATAGTTTCTTGGATTTACATTTCTTGGAAACTCGGATATCCAACTTCTGAGTCCCATTGTATAATTGGAGCTTTAATCGGAAGTTTCATTGGACTTACAAAATCTTTTGATGGTATAAATTTCAGAGCATTAGTTATGATTTTAATTGGATTTATTGCTGTTATGATTTTAAGTTTTATACTTGGATATATTATTGTAAGTATTATTAAAATAATATTTAAAAATCACGATAGGACCAAGGTTAAGAAGCCCTTTAACATTGCAAACATCTTAAGTTCTATGGCTCTTAGCTTTATGCATGGTGCCCATAATGGTCAAAAGCTCGTAGGTCTTTTCTTGGTTGTATTTATTACTCTTAATGAAGGATACAAGATAGATGGCGCTTATCCTATTTGGATAACTTTGATTCTTGCAATTGCTATGGGAGTTGGAACTTCCATTGGTGGCAAGAAGATTATTAAATCTGTGGGAGTGCACCTTGTGAACCTTGAAAATTATGAAGGATTTTCTGCTGATTTAAGTTCTTTTATAGTTTTACTTATAGCAACTTTAATAGGTCTTCCAATAAGCACGACACACTCTGTAACCTGTTCTGTTATGGGCGTTGGCGCTTCAAAGAGACTTAGCAGCATCAATTGGAAGTTTGGAATGAGGATGGCTCTTGTTTGGATACTTACTCTACCAGCTACAGTGTTTCTTGGATATATTTTTAGTAAATTGATATTTTTATTTGTTAGGTGAGTTATGAAAAAGAAAAATTTTGATTATTTTGATAGTTTTAAAAAGATGATTGAAGGTACTATGGCGGCATCGAGACTTCTAGATGAAATTATAAGTAATTATAAGGCGAGCGATCTATTTTTAAATATGAATTCTATGCATGAGATTGAACATTCAAACGATGAAATTATTCATATTACAATAAATAATCTTATTAAAGAGTTTGTACCTCCAATTGAAAGACAGGATATTTCACTACTAATTGAAACTCTTGACGATCCTACCGACTCAATAGAAGATGTGCTTCTTGCTCTATACATGCTAAATGTAGATGTAATTAGACCTTTTGCTCTAGAGATGTCAAAACTTATTGTATCTGCAGTGGATATGCTCTATGAAGTAATTATAGAGTTTAATTCTAAAAGCAATCGTACATCATTAAAAGAAAAAGTTATTGAAGTAAATAGAATCGAGGAAGAAGGAGATAAGATTTATCTAAATGCCATGAGAGATTTATATGTAAAAGAAGATAATGCAAAGACTCTTATTATTTGGACAAGAATTTTAGATAGACTTGAAATGTGTCTTGATGATATTGAAAAGTGTGCAAATCTTATTGAATCAATAGCTCTTAAGAACTTTTAGAATAGAGATGGAGTTTATACTTGTTATAAATTCTGCGTAAAGGTATAATAAAAAAGGTTAGAGGTGACAAATTGAAAGTTGCGATTATTTTATGCGCCGGAGAAGGAACTAGGATGAAATCAAGTCTTCCTAAGGTTCTTCACAAAGTTTCTGGCGAAGCACTATCAAGTCATGTTATCGACTCCTGTAGAGATGCGGGTATTGATAAAATTGTACTTGTATGTGGCTATAAAAAAGAAAAAGTAATTGAATATTATAAAGATGAAAATGTTCTTTTTGCAATCCAAGAAATAGGACCAAATGCGCCTTATGGAACTGGATTTGCAGTTATGTGCGCAGATGAATTTTATAAAGATGATGATACTGTCATCGTCTTAAATGGTGATGCGCCACTAATTACAAAAGAAACTATAGAAGAATTCTTGGATTTTCACGAAAAAAACTCCTACGTTTCTACTGTTTTAACTGCTAAGGTAAAAGACCCATACGGATACGGCAGAATAGTAAGAAATGAGTCTCTATCTGTTGAGAGAATCGTTGAAGAAAAGGATGCTACTGAATTAGAAAAGAAAATCCATGAAATTAATTCTGGTATTTTTGCATTTAGCGGAAAGATACTAAGAGATTACTTAAAGAAATTAGATACTAATAATGCTCAAGGGGAGCTTTACTTAACCGATATTCTAGGAAAACTTACTGAAGACAATGTCCCTGTTGGAGCATATATTGCCAAGGATTCAAATGAAATCATGGGAGCAAACTCAAGGCTAGAACTTGAAGAGCTTGAAAGATTATTTAATCGTAGAAATATTGTAAAACTTATGGAAAACGGAGTAAGTTTTATAAATATGGATCAGGTTGTAGTTGAAAAAAATGTTGAAATTGGAGAAGATTCAGTAATTTATCCTGGGGTTGTTCTTCAAGGAAATACTAAGATAGGAAAAAATGTTCTGATTTATGGAAATTCTAGAATAGATAATTCCATAATAGGAAATGATGTTAAGATAGATAGTTCTAACATTGAGGATTCCGAAGTTGGAGATGAGACAACTATTGGACCTAATGCCCATCTAAGACCTAAATCAAAAATAGGAAAAAAGGTTAAGCTAGGGAACTTCGTTGAAGTTAAAAATTCTACTTTAGGTGATGGCACAAAGGCGTCTCATCTTGCCTATATAGGCGATGCAGATGTTGGTTCTAATGTAAACATCGGTTGCGGAGTTATCTTTGTAAACTACGATGGTAAGAATAAATTTAGATCCGTAGTTCATGACCATGGATTTGTAGGGTCTAATTCAAATATCGTGGCGCCAGTTGAAATAGAAGAATATGGATATGTTGCTGCTGGCTCTACGATTACAAAAAATGTTAGTAAGTTTCAACTTTCTATAGAAAGATCACATCAAAAAAATATTGACGATTGGGTAAAAAGAAAAGGTTTAGGAGGAGAAAAATGAATTTAGAAAACGGAGATATTCAAATCTTCACAGGTAATTCTAACAAAGCTTTAGTAGCTAAAATTTGTGAAAGTCTAGGAGTAAAACAAGGAGACTGTGTAGTTAACAAGTTTTCAGATGGAGAAATTCAAATCGACATCAACGAAACTGTAAGAGGTAAAGATGTTTATATCATTCAATCTACATCAAATCCTGTAAACGACAACTTGATGGAAGTTTTAATCTTGGTAGATGCTCTTAAACGTGCATCAGCTGGAAGAATAAATGTAGTTATGCCTTACTATGGATATGCTAGACAAGATAGAAAGACCAAGGCTAGAGAACCAATTACATCTAAACTAGTTGCAGACCTACTTGAAGTAGCTGGAGCTCAAAGAATTGTAACCATGGATTTACACGCAGGTCAAATCCAAGGATATTTCAATGTTCCAGTGGATCATTTAACAGCTATTCCATATCTTTCAGAATATTTCAAAGATATAGTAAATGAAGATTCAGGTAATTTTGTAGTAGTTTCTCCTGACCTAGGTGGAGTTACTAGAGCAAGAAAATTTGCAAATAGACTAAACTTACCAATCGCTATTATTGAAAAGAGAAGACCTAAACCAAATGTTTCAGAAGTTATGAATATCATCGGAGACATAGATGGCAAGAACTGTATACTTATCGATGACATCATAGATACTGCTGGAACTATTTGTAAAGCGGCAGAAGCACTTAGAAAAAATGGTGCTAAGAAAGTATACGGCTGCGCAAGCCACGGAGTACTTTCTGGGGAAGCATTTAATAGACTTGAAAATTCTATAATGGAAAAGTTTGTAATTTCAAATACAATAGAAGTTCCAGAAGAAAAACTTGGAAAAGTTCTTGAAGTTGTAAATGTTGCTCCTATTTTCGCTTCAGCTATTAGAAGAATAAATGGAAATAAATCTGTTTCCGAAATGTTTGACTAAATGTTTGTAATAGTTGGACTGGGAAATCCTGGTTCAAAGTATGAACTCACAAGACATAATATAGGGTTTTTAACTATTGATAGACTTGCTAAGAGAGAAGGGGCAAGAGTCGATAGGATTAAGTTTAAATCTCTAATCGGAGAGATTAATATAAATGGAGAGAAGGTTATTCTCGTGAAACCTCAAACATTTATGAATCTTTCTGGAGAAGCTGTTAGAGAAGTGATGAATTTTTACAAGGTTGATCTAAAAAATCTGTTGGTGGTAGTAGATGATATTGATATAACACCATTTACTCTTAGACTTAAAAAGAGCGGAAGTGCTGGATCTCATAATGGAATGAAGTCCATAATTTATAATTTAAACGATGATAAATTTCCTAGACTAAAGGTGGGAGTCGGTAATAACGAAAGAAAGATTGACCTTGCAAACTATGTTTTAAGTGGGTTTGAAAAGAAGGATCAGGAAAAATTAGAAAATATAATCGACGCATCCTGTGATGCAATTTTAGATTTTATAAAACATGGTGCCGATTATGTAATGAATAATTATAATAATAAGCTGTCTGAATGACAGCTTTTTTGTGGTGAAGCATGGATTTAGTAAAAGATATTTTTAAAAATTTAAAAGTATATAAGGACGCCTTAAATTACCTCGATAGGGATAATTCTGCTGGACTATTTGGATGGTCTGAGGGAGCAACTGGAGCTTTTGTATATACAATCTCTGAAGATTTTAATAATACAATTGTCATTTGTAAAGATGAGACCAGGTGCAAAAAGGTTACTGAAGATTTAAAATCTTTAGGTAAAAAGGCGTGGTTCTATCCAGCAAAGGATCTATTCTTTTATGAAAGAGAATATAAAACTGAGGACAATCTGAAGGAAAGATTACAAGCTAGATATAGCATTTATAAAGGCGATAAACCTATAATTGTAACTACTTTTAGGGCAATTAGAGATAAGATTTTAAATTCAAAAATATTTACGGATAATATTAGAAAAATTGAATTTGGAATGGATATTGATCTGGATGAATTTGTAAACTATCTTTTAAAGATTGGATATGAAAGAACTATACAGACTGAAACACTGGGAGAGTTTTCAATAAGAGGTGGAATCATCGATATCTATTCGCCAAACGGAGCCTTTAGAATTGAACTTTTCGACACAGAAGTTGATTCCATAAGAAAGTTTGACATAGAAAGCCAAAGATCTCTAGAAAATTTGGGGGAATGTGAGATTGTCCCTGTAAAGGAACTTATCTTAGATGAAGATGAATTTTTAAAAATAAAAAATAAGATTGAAAATAAAATTAAAAAGACCAAGGATAAGACTGCTAAGGAAAGATTAGAAGAAAAATTTGGACCTTATCTCGATGCTTTAGAAAGTTTTACTCTACCGAAAAACATAGACTTAATCCTTCCGTTTATAGATGAAAAATATTTATCTTCTATTGCCGATTATATGGAAGATTCACTATTTGTACTAGAAGATCCTAGGTTCATCCTAGATGGTGAAAACGACAAGGAAGAAATATTCTTAGAAAATCTAGCAGATCTTATGTCTAGAGGTGAAATTACAGAGTCATTTGAAAATGTTAGGTACGGAATTGAACACACTGTATCTAAAATAAATAAAGAAAAAGTTCTGTCATTAAATACACTTTTAAATCCAACGAGAGAATTCTATCCAAAGATGTCGCTAAACATAAATATGAAGTCTGTTGTAAACTATCTTGGTAGAATAAAAGTATTTGTCGAAGATTTAAAAACATATCTTTACAAGGGTTACAAAGTTCTTATCATGTCTGGTTCTGAAAAAAAAGCAAAAAGGCTTATAAGTACTCTAAATGACAACGAGATAGCCGCAAATTTTTCAGAGGACAGGAACATGGAAATCTTATCTTCGATGGTTGTGGTGACTACTGGGACCTTAAACGAAGGGTTTGAGATAAGAGAGAATAAAACTCTCGTTCTAAATCATGGAGAAATATTAAATCAACCTCAGAAGAAAAATATAAAGAAGAAAAAAGAAAACACATTAGTCTTAAAAGATTTAAAAATCGGTGACTATGTGGTTCATGAAATTCACGGAATCGGTGTCTACAATGGAACTAAGACCATGGATATCCAAGGAATAAGACGTGATTATCTAGAATTATCTTACCAAGGCGATGACAGACTATTCTTGCCAGTTGAAAATCTGGATGTCATTCATAAATTTGTCGGCAACGAAGGAATAAAACCTAAAATAAATAAACTTAGTTCAAAGGATTGGCAAAAGCAAAAGTCCAAGGCGAAAAAAGCCGTGGAAGAGATGGCAAAATACCTCATTGAGCTATATGCAAAGAGAGCTAATGCAAAGGGATTTGCCTTTAGCGAAGATACTCCTTGGCAAGGTGAATTTGAAGATGCATTTATTTATGAAGAAACTGAAGGGCAACTAAATGCCATTAAAGAAATCAAAGAGGATATGGAAAGTCCAACGCCAATGGATAGACTTCTCTGTGCAGACGTTGGTTATGGAAAGACTGAAGTAGCAATAAGGGCAGCATTTAAAGCGGTAATGGATGGTAAACAGGTAGCAGTATTGGTGCCAACGACCATTCTTGCTCAACAACATTACAATACATTTGTGGAAAGATTTAAGGATTTTCCTGTATCTATTTCTGTCTTTAGCAGATTCAGAACAAAAAAAGAAATTGACAAAGATATTGATGATTTAAAAAAAGGTTTTATAGATATAGCCATTGGAACCCACAGACTTTTATCCAAAGATGTTAAGTTTAAGGATCTTGGGCTAATAATCGTAGACGAAGAGCAGAGATTTGGAGTAAGGCACAAGGAAACTCTAAAACTTTTAAAAGAATCTGTAGATTCACTTACTTTAACTGCAACACCAATTCCAAGGACTTTACAAATGAGTATGATAGGAATAAGGGATATGTCTGTTATAGAAGAACCACCAGAAGAGAGATTTCCGATACAGACCTATGTCACAGAGGAAAATGACATGCTCATAAGAGAAGCCATTCTAAAAGAAATTGAAAGAGGTGGACAGGTTTACTACGTTTCAAATAGAGTAAGCAATATGGAAGAGATCCTATTAAAACTAAAAAAATTAGTGCCGGAAGCTACATTTGGAATTGCAAATGGACAGATGAGTGAAAGAGTGTTGGAAGATACTATGCTTTCATTTATAAACCAAGAAATAGATGTGCTTATCTGTTCTACAATTATTGAAACTGGAATGGACGTGCCAAATGCCAATACTATGATTGTAACAGAATCAAACAGACTTGGTCTTTCACAGCTCTACCAACTTAGAGGAAGAATAGGAAGGTCAAATAGGCTCGCCTATGTCTACTTTACCTATAGAAAAAATACTGAAATAAGTGAAATTGCTTCTAAGAGATTAAAATCTATAAAAGAATTTACAGAATTTGGTTCAGGTTACAAGATTGCCATGAGAGATTTGGAAATTAGAGGCTCTGGATCTATCTTAGGAGAGAAACAACACGGTCATATTGAATCAATAGGATATGATCTCTATATAAAATATCTAAAAGATGCGGTTAAGGAATTAAAAGGGGAAGAGGTTAAGGAAGAGGTAGATACGGTTGTAGATTTAAAAGTAGATTCATATATTCCAAAGGATTATATAGAAGACGAAGAGACAGTGCTTGAAATATATAAAAAGATTGCAACTATAGAAACTCTAGATGACTACAGAGATCTTGTGGATGAGTTAGTAGATAGATTTTCAGATATTCCAAAGAATGTCATAAATCTTATGGACATATCTTATATGAGACAGATGGCAAAGAAATCAAATATAGTTTCGATCATAGAAAGAAATGGAGTCTACACAATAAGTTTTCTAAAAGGAAACCTAAATCCAACCCTATTAAACGAGATAAAGTACACCATACCTCAGTCAAATGTGGATTTAAAGCGAGGAATAATTTCTATAAAAGGTCTAAAAGATTCATTAAATAACTTAAAGAAGCTAATTTCCGTCATTTATTCACATAGATAACACTGACTTTGCAATAAAAATGTAGTATAATAAATAATTATTAAAGAGAGGATGTTATTATGAATTTAAAAAAAATAGCTAAAGTACTTTCACTAGGTTTAGTACTTACCACAACACTTACAGCTTGTGGAAATAAACCTGGAGTAGCAGCAACAGTAAATGGAGTAGATATTCCAGTTGAAACATTTAACGAAGAATATGCAGCACAAAGAAACTCAATAGTTTTAACTTCTGGAGAAGATTATCTAAAAGAAAAACTTGGAAAAGAAGATATGACTATCGACCAAGGAATCAGAGAATTTGTACTAAATAATTTAGTTCAAATGGAACTTGTAAGACAAGATGCTGAAAAGAAAGATATCAAAGTCGATGAAAAGAAAGTTGATGAACAAATAAATGCAATTATTGAACAATCTGGTTCAAAAGAAAAATTTGAAGAACAACTTAAAGAACAAGGTATCACTGAAAAATTCTTTAGAGGTTATTTAGCTAAACAAGAATTAGTTAAAGAATATCAAGACCACCTAAAAGAAGAACTTAAAATATCTGAAGAAGATGCAAAAGCTATCTACGAAAAAGATAAAGACAAGTACTTCGTAGCAGACGCTGATCACATTCTAGTGGAAACAGAAGATGAAGCTAAAAGCATCAAAAAAGAAATTGAAGAAGGAAAAGACTTCAATGAACTTGCAAAAGAAAAATCAAAAGATCCAACTGCAAAAGACAACGGTGGTAAACTTGGAGAATTCTCAACAGGTCAAATGGTAAAAGAATTTGAAGATGCAGTAGTTAAAATGAAAGAAGGAGAAATTTCTGATCCAGTTAAGACTCAATTCGGATACCATCTAATCAAACTAAACAGTTTAAGACACAAAGAATTTGACGAAGTTAAAGATCAAATTATTGAAACTGCAACTTCAGAAAAACTTACTGAATACCTAAACAAACTTGAAAAAGATGCAAAGGTTAAGAAGTATATAAATCCTAAGAAGGATTACGAACTACCAGAAGAACTAAAGGTTAAAGTACCTGGAAAAGAAGCTGACGATAAAAACACAGAAGGTTCAAAAAACGAAACTAAAAACAACAAGAACCAAGGTACAGAAAATAAAACTAACAACCAAAAAAATCAAAACAACACAAATAACAAAGACAATAAAAATCAAAAATAAATAAAAATAATGCTGGGTTTTTTTACTCAGCATTTTTTATTAAATGAAAAATTAGAATTTAAACGAAGAATATAATTAAATACACATAAAAATAAGGCGGATTTTGAATTCATATCAAATCCGCCTTATATAATCCTTTTAAAAATTAATCTATAAATTATTTTCTTTTTTTAATTTTCTATTTTTAGAGTGAAACTTATATAGTCTTGCGAATGTTGAACTTGCAACGATTCCTATTGCAAGGGAGATAATGAGATAGATAGTTTGAATGGTTGCAGTCTTCATATTTACAGTGTCGCCGTTAATGGCGTAGTACATAGAATAGAAGATCCCTGCTCCTGGCACAAGTGGTAGAAGTGCAGGCAAAATATACATAGTCGCAGCGTGTTTAAAAACAATAGCTGCAATTTCTGAGCTAATCCCTATAAACATAGACGCTAAAAATCCTGGGAAGAGATAAGAGTCATTATAAGGTAGAACTAGTTTAAAAATCACCCATGATAATCCTCCGATGATTCCACCAAGAACCATTGTATCTCTAGGAGTATTAAAAAAGTATGTAAAAGCAAAGACTGCGAACATGCTTATGAAAAATTCTATTAATAGTTTCATAGTCCCACCACCTTTAAAACAATACCTACACCAGCAGCAATTGAAAATGCTTGGAATAGAGCCTTAGTAACACCGATAATACCACTCATATATTGGTTTGAAAATATGTCCCGAGCAGCGTTTGTAATAGGAAATCCTGGCACCAGGATCATAATAGCTCCTATAACTGTGTAGTCTACATTATTTCCAAAACCAATCTTATTTAAAAATACAGCGATTAGAGCTGATAAGAATGCACCAATGAAGTTCTCTATAAAAAACGTAAGTGAATACTGAGACAAACTATAGATTACATTTGAGACTGTAAATCCAGCAATGGCTGCTGCAAAAAAATCTCTGAAGTCACCACCGAATAGAAGTGCAAAGAACGCACAGGCAAAGGCCGCAGCAATGGTGATCTGCTTTCGCGATGCTGGTTTTCTATTAAAAATTTCTTGAGCACGGTTAAGCGCTTCATCTAAAGATAAATCAGTATTTACAAAATCCCTTAATAGAGTGTTGCAATCCTCAACAGGCTTCATATTATAAGTCTCAAGAGATATTTTTCTAAACATGGTGTAGTCCTTGCCTCTGTATTCGCAACTTACAAAGACACCTGTAGGGTAGCAGTAAGAGTCAGCTTGAGTAATCTCTGGAATTGCACGAAGTACTTTTTCTGAAGCATCTTCAGCTCTAAAGATTTCCGCTCCGTTTTTGACCATAATCATAGAAACCGTAAGGGCGAGGTCTGTTGCTTTTTTTAAATCTTCTTTTGTCTCTATATTTTTCATAAGCTCCTCCTAAATCAATTATACAACAAATATAGTTTTTTCTAAAAGGTTAAATCGGCGAAAAGTCAATTACTTTACTATTTTCTTAACCTTGTGTAAAATAGATATGTATTAGAATTGAGGATGATTATGGATAAAAATATAAATTTAGATTTAACAGAATATGATTACGATTTTTGGAATGTAGTCAATGAAATAAAACAATTAAATAGAGAATTTTTTGAAAAAAATGGTCGCAAAAGGACCGCTTATATCGAAACTTTTGGTTGCCAAATGAATGAGCACGACTCTGAAAAAATAGATTGGCTCCTAAGACAGATGGATTTTTATATGTCTGATAGAAATTCAGATTTATACATTATAAATACCTGTTCCATCAGAAAAAACGCAGAGGATAAAGTATATGGAAGGCTCGGCGAACTAAAGGGCAAGAAGAGAGAAAATGAAAATCTTCTTGTGGCAGTTTGCGGCTGCATGATGCAGAGAAAAGAATCCAGAGATATTGTTCTTGAAAAATTTCCAAATGTAGATATGATTTTTGGAACGAATAATATTTATAAATTTCCAAAACTTCTACTTGAAAGACTTGAAAATGGAGTTAGAGCGGTTGATATTGAAGAGAATTATTCCAATGAAGATAATTTGCTCGGTGCAAACAGGATGTATTCCTTCAAATCTTTTGTAAATATAATGTATGGCTGCAACAATTTCTGCACCTACTGCATAGTACCTTACACTAGAGGCCGTGAAAAGAGTAGGCGACCAATGGATATAGTAAATGAAATTAAGGGTCTTGCATCCCATGGAGTTAAGGAAGTAACACTTCTTGGGCAGAATGTAAACTCCTATGGAAAGAGTCTTTCAAACAATGTAAGCTTTGTGGATCTTTTGAAAATGGTAAATGAAATAGATGGAATAGAGAGAATAAGATTTATGACCTCTCATCCACGAGATTTTTCCAAAGAGCTTGCCTACGCTTATAGAGATTTAGATAAACTTAAAAACTTCTTACATCTTCCTGTGCAAGCTGGATCTTCAAAAGTTCTTCGTGATATGAATAGACATTACACAAAAGAAGAATATATTAGAAAGATTGACATGGTTAAGGAAATAGTTCCTGAAATTGCACTTTCTACGGATCTTATGGTTGGATTCCCAACGGAGACGGACGAGGATTTCAAAGACACTTTAGATCTATGTAAGTATGTTGAATATGATACATCATTTACATTCATTTACTCCATGAGAGAAGGTACTAAGGCATATGAAATGGATCAGGTGCCAGAAGAAATTAAGCACGATAGATTCAATAGACTTTTGGATTTAATATATCCTATCCAACTTAAGAAGAATGAAAATGAAATTGGAAAAGTAAGAAAGGTTCTAGTAGAATCTACTTCAAAATCCGATGAAAATAAATTAAGCGGAAGAACAGATGAATTTAAACTTGTAAACTTCGATGGACCAAAAGATCTAATAGGAAAGATCGTAGATGTAAATATAACAGATGCAAACACATTTTCTTTGAAAGGTGATTTAGTTGAGAAACATTGATTTAGAAAAAGTAACTCCTATGATGAGGCAGTATCTAGAAACTAAAAAAAATTATGAAGACGCCATTCTATTCTATAGACTCGGCGATTTTTATGAGATGTTTTTTGACGATGCAATCACAGCTTCAAAGGAATTAGACCTTGCCTTAACTGGAAGAGGTGGAGGTTTGGATGACAAGATTCCAATGTGTGGAATCCCTCACCATGTTTTTAAAAATTATCTTTCAAAATTAATCGACAAGGGATACAAGGTTGCAATCTGTGACCAGGTAGAAGATCCAAAACTTGCAAAGGGAATAGTAAAGAGAGAAGTTACAAAAGTTGTAACCCCGGGAACATTTACCGATACTGACTATATAGAAGCAGGCTCAAACAATTTTATGATGAGTCTCTATGTTAGGGATAATTCTGTTTCAATAACTTATGTGGACTATTCTACCGGGATGCTTTTAAGCACCAGCAAAGTATTTTTAAATGAAGGATCAAGAGATGAGTACATCGACCTCATAGTATCTAAAATTTCTCCGAAAGAAGTGGTTATAAATTCTGATGCAGAAAGATATTTCGATAAATCTGTCTTAAAAAATTATATAAATGAAAAAAATATCGAAGAGATAAAGAATAAAGAATACTTAAAGCATCTTTCAAGCGAACTTAAAGATGAGCTTTTAAATAGTAAGTACAGGGAAAATATTTCTCTAGAAATGCTACTTAACTATCTTTCAAATGTGTCTAAGACTAAACTAAATCACATAGTTAAAATCGCTGATATAAATCTAGAACAGAAGATGATTCTTGATGAAAATTCCATGAGAAACTTAGAGATTCTAAAGGGACTTAACTCAAATAGAAAATCTGGATCACTTTTAGAAGTACTAGATTATACCAAGACTTCCATGGGTCAAAGACTTTTAAGAAGATGGATAGAAGAACCGCTTTTAAATGTAGCCGATATAAAGAAGAGGCAGGACTATGTTGAGGAATTTAAATCTGATTTTATTCTCCTTGACGATGTGAGAAGCATACTTTCGTCAATTATGGACATCGAAAGACAGATGGTTAAAATTTCTGATAACGAAATAAATCCAAATGAATTTAATGCTCTCAAAAGCAGTTTAGAATCTGTAATGGAACTTAAGTCCTATCTTGAAGGAAGTAATTTCAAAAACCTAAACGAAATTTCTTATGAATTAAAACCTCTTTACAATATCATAGAAGAGATTGACTCTATGATTGTTGAAGACGCTCCAGTTAAGACTGTGGACGTTAAATTTATAAAAGATGGTTACAATGAAGAGTTAGACGAACTATTTAGACTTTCAAAGGATGGCAAGAAGTTCCTCATAGATTTGGAAGCGAAAGAAAAAGAAGAAACTGGAATAAAAAATCTAAAGATAAAGTACAATAAAATTCTAGGATACTTTATAGAAGTGACGAAATCTGCTTTAGATATGATTCCAGAAAGATATATTAGAAAACAAACACTGGTTGGCTCAGAGAGATTTTTCACCATAGAGCTAAAAGAGATGGAATCAAAGATTCTAAACGCTCATGATGAAGCAAATAGTCTTCAGCTGAAACTCTATGACAACTTAATAGAAAACTTTAAAAAATACACAAGCCTACTTCTAGAAGTTTCTGAAATAGTTTCTAGGATAGATGTACTACAAGGGCTTGCAAAATCTGCAATTGAAAATAGATTTATAAGACCAGAACTAAATGAAGATAAGACTATAATAATAAAAGATGGAAGACATCCAATCGTAGAATTTAAAAATAGGGATGACTCATTTATTCCAAACGACACCATTCTTGATATGGATAGAAATCTTATACACATCATAACTGGACCGAATATGGCGGGAAAGTCCACCTATATGAGACAGATCGCCCTTATAGTCATAATGGCACAGGTAGGAAGCTTCGTTCCGGCGAAATCATGTAATATCGGAATCGTAGATAGAATATTTACAAGAATTGGAGCATCGGACAATCTTTCTAAAGGTGAATCCACATTTATGGTTGAGATGAAGGAAGTTGCAAATATTTTAAAGAACGCAACGGACAAATCTCTAATAATCTTGGACGAAGTGGGAAGAGGTACATCTACCTTTGACGGCATGAGCATCGCCTGGTCAATAGTTGAATATATAAGCGAAAATATCGGAGCAAAGACTGTGTTTGCAACCCATTACCACGAGCTATCAAAGATAGAAGAAACCTATAAAAATGTTTCAAATTTAAATATAAAAGTTAAAAAAGACGGTGAAGAAATAATCTTTTTAAGAAAGATTGTGGAAGGTTGGACCGATAATTCCTACGGCATTGACGTTGCAAAGCTTGCAGGAATAGATGAAAAAGTTACAAAAAGGGCAGAAGAGATCCTAAAATCACTAGAAAAGACCAAAGATCTAAATGTAAAAGTGAAAAAAGATGTGGTTTTTGAAAAATCTCTATTCGACGTTAAAAGGGATAATTTTATAGACGACTTAAAGAAACTGGATCCAGATTCTCTAACTCCTAGAGAAGCTCTCGATTTGGTTTATGAAATAAAGAAAAAATCCGGTGAATTAAATGATTAATATTTTAGATGAATACACGGTTTCCAAGATTGCTGCAGGAGAAATAATAGAAAATCCAGCGTCAATTGTAAAGGAACTGCTTGAAAATTCCATAGATGCGGGAGCGAAGAATATAACCGTAGAAGTTAAGGATGGTGCTGCAAACTATCTTAGAGTTTCAGATGATGGTTCTGGAATCGAAAAAGATGATTTGAAGTATGCCTTTCTTCGTCATGCCACATCAAAACTTAAAACTTCTGAGGATCTATTTAACATTCACTCATTAGGATTTAGGGGAGAGGCACTGGCATCCATTTCGAACGTTTCAAAACTCACCTGTATTACTAAGACAAAATCGGATTTAACTGCGACGGTGGTTGAAGTTGAAAATGGAGAGATAAAAAGCGAAAAAAATATCGCATCCAACGAAGGAACTACATTTATAATTAGAGATGTTTTCTACAATACACCAGTTAGAAAAAAATATTTAAAGAGTGAGAATTTGGAGTTTTCATATATCTTTGATGTAGTTGAGAAACTATCTCTGTCTAGATCAGATGTATCATTTACTTTAGTAAGGGATGGAAAAGTTGTAGTATCAAGCATCGCCAATGAAAATTTAAAAAATCATATCCATTCAGTTCTCGGTTCAGATATCACGAGAAACTTAGTAGAAATAGAACATGAGGAAGAAAGATACAAGGTTAAAGGTTTTATCTCAAACAATATGCTCTACAGATCCACGAGAAATCATGAGTACCTATTTGTAAATGGAAGATTTGTAAAAAACTTGGAAATCGCTAGAGCAATTGAAAAGAGCTACAAATCTCTAATTCCACTAAACAGATTTCCAGTGTACCTACTATATATTGAGATAGATCCAAAACTTGTGGATGTAAATATCCATCCTAAGAAACATGAGATTAAACTTTCCAACGAAAATAGATTGATTGAAATCTTGGATATGCTTGTAAGAGAAAAGTTATACAAGAGCACATCCATATTCAAAGTAAATTTTGAAGAAAAAGAGGAAAAGAGTATTTTCGAAGAGTTTGGAAGTTCAGATGATAGTTCTAATAAAAATTCAGAAGAAGATACCTGGTTTAATAGACCGACAGAGAAGACCAATACATCAAATGAATTTATAAAGGTAATCGACGGAATAGATTTTTCCAATGAAGATGATTCTTTAGAAGTTGAGGATGAGAAAAGAGAAAAACGCACTGACTCTCTTTCAAATAATATTACTAAATATGAAAATATATCCTTCAATGTGGCGGATAAATCGGGAGAATACTTAACAGATAAGCCGCAAATTTTAAAAGATCTTCTAAACTCTACCTACAAGGGAAGTCTATTTAAGACATACCTAATTTTTGAATCCTACGAAGATAAATTCTACATCGTGGACCAACACGCAGCCCACGAGAGAATAAACTACGAAAAATTTAAGAGAGAATTTGAAGAAAAAAGCATCGAGAGACAAGTGCTTCTAAGTCCACTTTTAGTTGAAGTGACTTCAGAAGAAAGAAAGGTGCTTTTAGAAAATACAGAAAATTTAAAGAATTTAGGATTTTATTTTGAAGAGTTTGGAGAAAAATCATTTCTTCTAAGGGAGATTCCTATTATCTTTGGAAAACCTTCAGGACTTGGTTTTATCCACGAGCTTCTATCCGATTCATATGACAATCTCTACAAAGTAGATCCATACAAAATCATGACCAAAGCATGTAAGGCATCTGTAAAGGCGGGAGATAGTCTAAGTATAGAAGAGATAAAAGAGCTCATAAAACTTTTGTCAAACTGTGACAATCCGCTCACTTGTCCACATGGCAGACCTACCATATTAGAACTTAAAAAATATGATTTAGAAAGGCTGTTTTTAAGATGAAAGAAAATTTACTCATCATCCTTGGACCAACAGGAATCGGAAAGACTTCACTTTCAATAGAAATAGCTAAAAAATATAACGGTGAAATAATTGGTGCAGACTCCATGCAAATCTACAAGGGATTTGACATAGGAACTGGGAAAATAACAGAAGAAGAGATGGAAGGGATACCTCACCATCTAATAGATTTTTTAGATCCAAGAGCCGAGTTCTCGGTGGAAGAGTTTAGGACTCTTGCAAGAAAAAAGATAAGCGAAATAAATAAAGAAGGCAAGCTTCCAATAATGGTAGGAGGTACAGGTCTCTATATAAACTCAATTGTCTATGATTTTTCCATGCAAAAGATAGAAAAAGACGATGAATATAGAAAATACTTGGATAGTTATATCGATGAGCATGGTCTGGAAAGTCTGTACGCGAAAATGGTGGAGCTGGACCCAAAACTTGAAGACAATATCCATCCAAACAATCGTCATAGAATCATAAGAGCCATGGAAATTCTAAACTCTGGAGAAAAGAAAGAGACAGAAGATTTTAGAAGAGAAAATACTGATTACAATCTCTATATGTTAGGACTTAATACGGACCGGGAAGCTCTCTACGACAGAATAAATAGAAGAGTTGACATGATGATGGAAGAAGGATTTTTAAATGAAGTTAAAAGTCTCTATGAAAAGGGAATTGATGAACACTTCCAATCCATGAAGGCAATAGGATATAGGGAGATGCTCATGTACCTTGAAGGAAAAGTGGAGCTTGACTACGCTGTAGATAAGATGAAACAATTTTCGAGAAACTATGCAAAGAGACAGCTCACCTGGTTTAGAAGAGACGAAAGAATCAGATGGTTCGATCCATTAAATGAAGATAGAAAGGAAATTTTCGAAGAAATTGAAAGAAAGTTTTTTTAATTTAATAAATGAATGTTACGGGGTCAGCAGAGAAATCTATGACTTTGTACAGATTAGAGAATCCGAAGTATTTAAGGAAATGGAATACTTAAAAGAAATAAAAGAATATAACCAACTAAAAATACTTAAAGCGATGCAAAATAATAATCTTGCTGCTACAGATTTTAACTGGACAACGGGATATGGCTATGGAGATATAGGAAGAGATAAGGTCGAAGCCATCTACAGGGATGTATTTAAGGCACAGTCCACATTGGTAAGACCAAATATTGTAAGTGGAACCCATGCGATTTCACTAGCTCTACTATCAAATTTAAAAGCAGGAGATCATCTACTATACATCACTGGAAAGCCTTACGATACACTTCTAAAAGTAATAGGAGTTACAGGGGAAGAATCTGGATCTATGAAAGATATAGGAATCGAATTTTCCTACGCTGAACTTGAAAATGGAGTGGTAAGCTATGATAATGTTAAGGAAAAATTTAAGGACAACACAAAGATTGTAGCTATCCAAAGATCTACTGGATACTCTGACAGAAGAGCACTAACTATCGATGAAATAGAAGACGCAATAAATATAGTAAGAAAGATAAATAAAGATGTAATTATATTTATAGATAATTGTTATGGAGAGTTCACAGATTACAAAGAACCTCTTGAAGTGGGAGCAGATCTAATGGCAGGATCACTAATAAAAAATCCTGGTGGAGGACTTGCTTTTTCTGGAGGATATGTGGCTGGAAGAGAAGACTTGGTAGAAAGATGTGCCAATAGACTTACAGCGCCGGGAATAGGTAGAGAATGCGGTCTAACTTTTGGGATGACAAGACAGATCCTTCAAGGACTATTTATCGCTCCAAAGGTAGTATATGATGCGCTACTAGGTGCCAATTTAGTTTTAAAATGTTTTGAAAAGATGGGCTTTAACTCTATTCCAAAATCTACAGATAAACGCTCAGACATCGTAACTGCAATAGAACTTAAAGATAGAAGGCTCGTAGAAATTTTTTGTGAAGCTGTGCAGGATTCAAGCCCTGTGGATTCACAGTTCACACCAGTTGCTTGGGATATGCCAGGGTATGAAGACCAGGTAATCATGGCGGCAGGAGACTTCATAGAAGGTTCATCCATTGAGCTAAGTGCAGATGGTCCGATGAGAGAGCCATACTACGTGTACTTTCAAGGCGGACTTACCTATGACCATGTGAAGATTGCAGTTTTAAATATTTTAAATAAGATTAAAGAAAGTGGAGAGTTTGATTATGAATTTTGAAAAAGTAATAAAAAGTAGGTACTCCCTTAGACAGTTTGATGAAACTAGGGAAGTAGAAGACGGTGTACTTAAAGAAATTTTAGATATGGCGATAAACGCTCCATCTGCATGTAACTCCATGCCATATAAAATAACCGTAGCTACAAAGGAAAAAGCAAAACTCATAGCTAGTCAAAGAAAGATGGCAATGAATAAATTTGCAGAGAAAGCAAAAGTTATATTTATAATCGAAGAAGATAGCTATAATCTTACTGCAAAAGCAGGAAATAAAATAACAGATATAGATTTTCGCTCAATAGATATAGGAATAATGACACAAAATATCTGTCTTGCCGCAAAGTCGAAAGGACTTGGAACTTGTATACTAGGGATGTTCGATGAGAAGAGTATCCAGAAAATCATAGGAACAAAATCTCCAATCAGACTTTTAATTGCTATGGGTTATCCAGAAAAAGACAGAGAACCAGCTAAGAAGAAATCAGTTGAGGAAGTATTTAGAATAATATGATTAATATAATTGGTTTAGGAGCAGGATCCTACGAAGAACTGACATTAGAAGCTTGTAGAACTTTAAAAAATGGAAACAGAAACTTCACAAGGACAAAGGAAACAGAAGCGATAAAATATTTTGAAATTGAAAATATCTCATACATTTCATTTGATGACTACTACGAAGATGCAGAGAGTTTTGACGAAGTTTATAAGAAAATAGTAAGTACACTTTTAGAAGAAGAAAAGTCCGGGGATATTAATTATTCTGTGCCAGGGCATCCACTTGTTGCGGAAAGAACAGTGAGAATGCTAATAGAATCAGGAGTAGAGTATAAGATAATAAGCGGACTTAGTTTTATAGAACCAACCTTAAATATTGTAAAAAAAGATATTTCAGAAGGATTTATTCTCTTAGATGCTCTTGAAATAAGCGATTTAATGATAGATCCAAAGAAACATGTAATAATAACACAGGTCTACAACGAAAGAATTCTATCAGATATGAAACTTTTGCTTTCATCAATTTATGGAGATGAGTATGAAGTCTATTTGGTAGTGGACGCTGGACTTGAAAGTGAAAGTGGAAAGAAGTTAAAGATAGAAGATTTGGACAGAGGTCACTTTGTAAATCATAGAACTTGTCTATTTATTCCAAAATCAGATATAAAAACTATTCTAGATTTGGAAAAAATTTTAAAAGAAGTAGAAGTTGATGAAAGTCTAGAAGAAATTTCCGATGAATTTATGACCATTTGGAACAAGATCCGGGTGGGAAATAGGTATGGTTATTGGGAAATGAGTGAGATATTTGATAAAATCTCAAAAAAATAGCCATTTATTATAGTTTTTCGCATAAAACTATTGGAAAAATAGAGAAACTATTGTATAATTACAGATATACAGATGATTATCATCAATTTAAAAATTGAAATTTTCATTAATTAGGAGGATGTAATGAATAAAGCAGAATTAATTGCAAATATTGCAGAAAAAAGTAATTTAACAAAAAAAGATGCAGAAATGGCTCTTAACGGTTTCCTTACAACTGTTCAAGATGCACTTGCAAGCGGAGAAAAAGTACAACTTGTAGGATTTGGAACTTTCGAAGTTAGAGAAAGAAAAGCAAGAGAAGGAAGAAACCCAAGAAATCCTGAAGAAGTTATTAAAATTCCTGCTTCAAAAGCACCTGTATTTAGATCAGGAAAAGCACTTAAAGAAGCTGTTAATAAATAAGTTTTTTTAGCTGTATCAGTGATACAGCTATTTTAATGATTTACTTATAAGTAAAAAGCTTGTTAAACAAAAGAAATTTTGTTATAATATTTTAATGGAGAATAGGAGGTAGAAAACATGAAACAAGGAATTCACCCAGAATATAAAGAAGCAACTGTAACCTGCGCTTGTGGAAATACCTTTAAAACTGGTTCTGTAAAAGAAGATTTAAAGGTTGAAGTTTGCTCAGAGTGTCATCCATTCTACACTGGAAAACAAAAGTTTACTGACCATGGCGGACGTATTGAAAAATTCAACAAGAAATTCGGAAGAAAATAAGTTTAAGGGGAGGTTTTTTAACTTCCCTTTTTTAAATTATGAAATTAAAAGATATACAGAAATTATTAGTAGATGGTTTAGAAAATATAGAGTTTACAGATCCATTTATAGAATCTAGGAGGATTTTAATGGAAGTGCTCGATGTTTCTATGACCTACCTAATTTTAAATGAAGAACAAGAATTAAATAAAGAAAAAGAAGAAGAGATCATAGATATTTTAAATAGAAGAAAAAATGGAGAACCACTACAGTATATACTAGGTCATAGTGAATTTTATGGTCTAGATATTCTTCTAAAGGGCAAGGTACTAATTCCAAGGCCAGATACTGAAATATCCGTTGAAAACATTCTAAAGAGACTAAATCCTGGGGACAGATTTTTAGAATTAGGAGTAGGATCTGGCGCGGTGATATGCAGCGTTGCTAAGAATAGTGATGCTAAATGTTTTGGAGTAGATATTTCAGAAGATGCTCTAGAATGTACTAGGTTAAATATAGAAAACTTAAACTTAAAAAATGTAGAAGTTAAATATTCAGATTTATTTGAAAATGTAGAAGGTAAATACGATATAATCTATTCAAACCCTCCATATATAAAGTCTCATGAGATTTTAAATTTACAGGTTGAGATTACAGACTATGAACCAAGGCTTGCACTTGATGGTGGAGAAGATGGACTTGATTTCTATAAAAAGATTATTTCAGAATATAGAGATTATTTGAGTGAAGGCGGATATTTAATATTTGAAATAGGCCATGATCAAGGAGAGTTCTTTGAAAAATTAGGGGCTGAAATCATAAAAGATTTAAATGGACTTCCAAGAGTAGTAATAATGAGGTGATAAAATGTTTGAGAATATACAAGTGTTTGAAGATCGCTATGTAGAACTTGAAAAAGACTTGATAAATGTAGATGTAATAAATAACTCTGCACTATACCAAAAAACGGCAATAGATCACGCAGAACTAGAGCCTATTGTACACAAGTATAGAGAATATAAAAAACTAGAAGAAGATTTAAGTGGAAACAAAGAACTTCTCACAGAAGATCTTGACGACGACATGCTTCAACTAGTAAAAGATGATATAAAAAACATAGAACAAGAATTAGAAAAAGTAACTGAAGAATTAAAGAGACTTTTAGTTCCAAAAGATCCTAATGACAACAAAAACGTAATAGTTGAGATTAGAGCTGGAGCAGGTGGAGATGAAGCTGCACTATTTGCAGGAGTACTTCTAAGACAGTACCTAATGTATGCAGAAAAATGCGGATTCAAAACAGATATCATGAGTACCAATGAAATTGGAATAGGCGGTTACAAAGAAGTGGTATTTATGATAGAAGGTAAGGGAGCCTACTCTAAACTTAAATATGAATCAGGAGTGCACAGAGTTCAAAGGGTTCCTGAAACAGAAAGTTCTGGTAGAATTCATACTAGTACCGCAACGGTTGCAGTGCTACCGGAAGCAGAAGATGTAGAAATTGAAATAGACCCATCTGATATTAGAGTCGATGTGTTTAGATCTTCTGGTAATGGTGGACAATCTGTAAACACCACTGACTCAGCTGTTAGAATCACACACTTACCAACTGGAATTGTAATTTCTTGCCAAGATGAAAAGTCACAGCTTAAAAATAAAGAAAAAGCCATGAAGATTCTAAAGACAAAACTCTATGACTTGGAACTTCAAAAACAAGCTCAAGAACTTAGTGCAGAAAAGAGAAGTCAAATTGGTAGTGGAGATAGATCAGAAAGAATAAGGACCTACAACTATCCACAAGGTAGGGTGACAGACCATAGAATCGGACTTACTTCCCATAGAATAGATGCCATAAACAATGGTGATTTAGATGAAATAATAGATGCACTAACTCAATATTATGAAGCTAAAAAAATTGAAAATATGGATTAATAGCATGATTTGGTAAGCCCATTATTACTATAAAATCTTGAATAAAACCTCCTAATATAGTAACATATATAAGTAAAGGTATAAAATTTTAGGAGGTATTATTATGAACGCAATGACAAGTGAAAACTTAAGATCAGCATTTGGTGGAGAATCTCAAGCACATATGAGATATAGAATTTGGGGAAACGAAGCTGAAAAACAAGGATTCCCAAATGTAAAGAGATTATTTGATGCTACATCAGAAGCTGAAGCAGTTCACGCAACACTACACTTCAAAGCTCTAAAAGATGTAAAGGGTGATTTCTCAGTTACATCAGGAGCAGGATTTGGACTTGGAACTACATCAGAAAATCTTCAAGCAGCAGCAGATGGAGAAAGATTTGAATTTACTCAAATGTATCCAGCATATATTGCAGTTGCTGAATTCCAAGAAGAAAAAGAAGCTGTACGTGCAATGAGATTTGCAGTTGAAGCTGAAAAAGTACACGAAGAAAGATATCTAGAAGCTAAGAAAGATGTAGATGCAGGGCATGACTTAAAAGCAGAAAATATTCTACTTTGCCCAGTATGTGGATATATCACATTCGATGCAAACGAAGAATCTTGCCCAATCTGCCATACAAAATCTTCAAAGTTCGTAGCTTACTAATTTAAAAAATATATTGAAACTCTTTCCTAAAGGAAGGAGTTTTTTTATGCGGTAAAATATTAATAGTATAATTCACAAATTTTTCACACATTAAAGTATTGTGTATGTTAAAATGTTAGAAAGAAAAGATAGTATTACATATTGACTTTAACGTGTAAAACTGTTAGTATAAAACTTACAAAAAGGAGGATTTAAATGTATAGCTCTAAAATTAAGAATGAACAAACAGACGGATTTTTTGAAGCGGTTCTTCAATTAAAAAATATGGAAGAATGTTACAGATTCTTCGAAGATATTTGTACAGTTAAAGAAATTCAAGCGATTGCACAAAGACTTGAAGTAGTTAAATTACTTGTACAAAACAAAACTTACCATGAAATCGAAGAAGAAACAGGTGCTTCAACAGCTACAATATCTAGAATAAATAGATCACTTAACTATGGTTCTGACGGATATAAATTAGTTCTTGAAAGACTAGGAGTAAAATTCGACAGCAAGAAAAAATAATAATTAATAATAGCGGTTAGTCCGCTATTTTTTATTTATTACATTATAAAATTAAATTTAATAATAAAATTTTAAATATAAAAATGCTACGAAAAATTCGTAGCATTAATTTATTTAATCATTTTTTATATTGATGGTCTTAAAGTCTGTATATACAGCAAGACCGAGTACCTTTTGAGGGTGTCTCTTTACATTTATTTTTTCCGTGTAATCAACTGCTATATTTGAAGAATATCTCACTGAGGAGTACTTAGCTGCAAGTGTAGCAGCGTATTCAATTGCACTTTCAGAGAACTCCCTACCATCATTTTTGATAATTACATGGGATCCTGGTGCGTCCTTTACATGGAACCAAAGATCATTTCTTCCTGCAGATTTAAATGTAAGATTGTCGTTTTGTCTGCTATTTTTGCCGACAAAGATTGTAAAACCATCTTTCGTTTTAAACTCAAGGGGTTTGGAAAGTTTTACCTTTTTCTTATTCTTCTTTTTTATAAATCCAAAATTTCTAAGTTCATCTTGTATTTCTTCAATGTCTTCCTTCTTTTCAGCAATTTCTAAATAAGATTTTGCCGAATTTAAATACAAGAGTTTATTTTTTGTGTTTTCAATTTCTGGTTTTAAAACCTCTTCACGAACCTTCATCTTTTGATAAGTTTTATAGAATTTTCTTGCATTCTCTTGGGCGGAAAGTCTTGCGTCTAGGGGAATAGTGATAGGATTCATGTTGTCAAAGAAATTTTCTAGTGTAACTTCTTTTTCTCCCTTTTCAATTCTATAAGAATTTGAAGAGATAAGGTCGCCGTAGACTTTGTACTTCTCACGATTTTTAGAATCTTCCTGTTCAATTACAAGTTTTTCCAGTTTCTTTTCGAGTTTAGAAATATTGTGATCCACCACTTTTAGTACATCGGATCCAATGTTTTTAAGATTTATATCCTTTGATTTTTCAAAATAAAATTTATCTATTGCAGAGGAAATACTAGGCAATTCCTCTAAACTAGAACTATTGTAGTAGCTTGGTTTAAAAGAAGTAAAGTCGATTAGTTTTCTCTCGCTATTATAGATTAAATAAGCCTTGTCAGTATGATCTAAATCAGAAAAAAACTTAGCTATTTTATCTCCGGTAGTGTCATTTAGTTCAAGTCCACTAAGAGGCATGTCCTCATCAATAGATAGTCTCTCTGCAAGCTCTCTCGCTGTTGTGTTACTAATTCCGGTGAAGAGATTTACAAAATTATTCTTAATAGATTTTCCCTTCGGAGATTCATCTAAAATTTTTATAAAATCTTCTGAGTTTAAACCGAGAGGATTTATTTTATCTGAAATTACTTCAAAATTGTATTCTAAGCCAGGAAGCACAGAACGGACACGAGAAATATGAGGTCCAATTCTCTTTATAGAATCTATAATCTTTCCATCTTCAGTAAGTATTATATTTGAATGTCTGCCCATGATTTCTAGATTTAGTCTTTTTATTACCAAATCTCCAAGTTCAGATCTGCTTTCTATATCTATAAATAGGATTCTGTCCATCTTGTGTTGTGAAATATCTTTTATTACTCCACTTTGTAGATGTTTTCTAAGAAGCATACAAAAGGAAGGTGGCATCTGTGGATTTTCATAATCAATTTCTGTCAAATTTATTCTTGGAAATGTGGCGTTTGTAGATATGAAGAGTCTGTATTTTTCGCCCATTCCTCTCATCTGTATAATTATATCCGTATCGTTTGTTTGATATATTTTTTCTATTTTTAATCCGAGAATTTTGTCTCTCAGTTCATTTTTTAAAGATAGCATGGTAGATCCATCGTAAGCCATAAAATCACCTCATAAAAATTATATCAAGAAGAAAGGCATTTACCAAATTATTTTAAAGCCATAATTAATAGTTTTTTAAGAAATTAAGACTCTTTTATTTGATAGAATATAGTTGGAGGTTACTATGGACGTATATAATATTTTAGTCGCAGAAGACGATAAAGAGATAAGAGATTTAATAGGACTTTATTTAGAAAGAGAAAATTACAGAGTTTTCTACGCAGAAGACGGAGAAAAGTGCCTGGAAATATTTGATAGAGAACATATTGATTTAATCATAATGGATCTTATGATGCCTAATGTATCTGGGGAAGATGCAATCCTTAGAATCAGAGAAAATTCCTATGTGCCAATCATAATTCTATCTGCCAAGTCCCAAGAATTTGAAAAGATAATCGGTTTAAATATCGGGGCAGATGACTATATGACCAAACCATTTAACCCATCTGAGTTAATGGCGAGGGTGGCATCACAACTTAGAAGAACTAAGAAGTATGTAAAAGAAAGTGCTAGCATTGTAGAAATAGGGAATTTAAAACTAGATAAGAATCAAAAGACAATATTTTTAAATAATAAAAAGATAGATTTAACTAATATTGAATACTTGATTCTAGAGTTTATGATGAGTAATCCAAATGTCGTATTTTCAATAGATAAAATCTATGAAGAAGTTTGGAATGAGCCTGCGATAGATCCTAAGACAGTCACTGTTCACATAAGAAGAATTAGAGAAAAGATTGAAGCTGATCCACAAAACCCAATCTATTTAAAAGTTAAATGGGGAATGGGATATATTTTTGTAGATCCGAGAAAGAATGATAAATGATGAAGAAGATATTTAAAGAGTACAAATATGTACCGATAGTGACGATTATACTTCTCATAATTTCTATTACCTCAGCTAGCATTGTAGGAACTATAAAGTCTCAATCGAAAACTAAAAATCTATCTGGACAAATTAAATATTCTATAAATGACCAGATAAATTTAAGTCTTTATAAACTTCTTGATATGAAGACTGAATTCTTCTATGATTACGCAATAAAATCCATAAAAAATGATAGCAAAATTGTAAATAGCAGCTTCTACTATGAATCAAAAGATGGTAAGCTTATGATTTATAAGACCAGCGGAGGAATTCTATATTCTGGAGAAAAGGGTGAGACCATTTCAGAAGAAAAGGAGGACGGATTCGTAATCAGTGGAGATGGTTACAAGAAATTAGTTGATTTTTCTGGAAATGTTTCTGTTTTCTATGCCAACAAAGAAATAAATGAAACTGAAAAAGAAAAACTAGAAGATGGAAAATTTATCTATCCAAGATATCTAACCAATATGGAAGAGTTCTCTCCAATGGATCCAAGAAAGTTTGATAAGAAAATACATGGTCTAATAATAAAAGGTTCCTATGAAAATAAAAAGCTAAATCCAATTACAATTTCAAGAACCTATTCGGAAGAAATCTTTAAAAAATATGATAAAAATATTATAAAGAGTTTTGAGAAAAGTGTACTAGATGCGGTTACAAATTCTTATTCTAACATAGATAATACGGATATTATTTCTCTATATTTTTATTATGGAGTGGATTATTCCAGCGAAAATTTTGCAAAACTATATAACAATATTATCTTTTCAGAGTATTATCAAAACCCAGTCCTAATTAGTGGATATGTGTTATTAATAGCTATGGCGCTATACGGATTGCTATTCGACATATCGGCAAGAAAATGTAAATATGTAAAGACTGCCTTTAGAATCCCTGCGGAAGTGTTATTTCTGTTGACATACTACTTCTTCTTTATATTTCTAATTCATACTAATTATATAAATCTAACCCGGTTTGACAATACATTTAGAATGGATGGTAGCCTCAATGCAATGGTGTTACAATTTTATATATTTGCATTAGTAGCATCTATATTCGTATTTTTGAGTTTACTTTTCTTGAGGGATATTCTTAAAAATAAAACAAAATCTCAGGTAATTGAGCATTCACTTGCAAGTAAAATTTCTAGATTTATAAATAAAAATTTTAGCTTAGAAAATTTATCCAACATCAAGATATTAATAATCTATATTTTGTTTATCTTTGCCGGAATTATTGGAATTGAATCTGTAAATTACGCTTATAGAGGAAATATTTTTGCAATTTGGTTTATACTTATTACAGTATTTGCAATATATTTTGCAACCAATGCAAAAGATTATAAGAAGATAATGGAATATTCAAAATATCTTGCAGAAGGAAATTTTGAAAATAATTTAGAAGAAATAGATGGCTACGAAAAGGTGGTTGAAAATCTAAATAGAACTGGAAGAAACTTGGATAATATTTTAAGTGAGAAGTTGGATTCGGAAAAGTTAAAATCTGAGCTAATTACCAATGTTTCCCACGACCTCAAAACTCCGCTTACATCGGTTATAAACTATTCAACTCTTCTAAAAGATGAAAATTTATCCTTAGAAAATAGAATAAAATATGCGAAAATTGTAAATCAAAAGAGTATGAAGATTAAGTATTTAATCGAAGATCTCTTCGAAATATCTAAGATAAGCTCTGGAGAAATAGATGTGCACAAAGTTGATTTCGAATTAAATGAGATGCTGCTTCAGATGATAGGCGAGTGGGAAGACAAGTTTAAAGAGAGAGGACTAGAAATAGTTTCAAGCCCAATAAACGTAGCAGAAGTAAACCTTGATCCAGATTTAATGTATAGGGTTTTCCAAAATATTTTTTCAAATATCTATAAGTATGCCTTAGAAAATACAAGGGTCTATGTAGATCTATTTGTAAATCAAGAGATAGCTATAATATTTAAAAATATTTCCAAAGAGGAATTAAATTTAAGTTCAAAAGAACTTCTTGAAAGATTTGTAAGGGGAGATAGCTCAAGAAAGACAGAGGGAGCAGGTCTTGGACTCTCGATAGCTAAATCTTTAGTAGAAGTACAAGATGGAGAGTTCTATATAGACATCGACGGTGATTTATTTAAACAATCCATAGTGTTTAAAAATAAATTTGTAGGAATATAATATTTCTATGTAGGAAAAAATTTAAGAACTCAAGCTTTGAAAAGTGGAGTATAGAATTGAAAATACTGATGATTGAAGATGACAGCACTATCGCCTTTGCTGTTAAAACTTACCTAAACAAGCATAATATTGAAACTATTATTTATAACAATCTTTCTCAGACAGAAAATCTTAATTTTAATGATTTTGATTTAATTCTACTTGATGCCAATCTTCCAGATGGATCAGGTTTTAATTTTTTAAAGTGGCTGAGGGAATTTTCTGACCTTCCTGTAATAATGCTTACTGTAAAAGACGAAGATGAATATGTTATCAAAGGTCTTTCTCAAGGAGCAGATGATTATATTACAAAACCTTTCTC
>QWCH01001856.1_pt1 | contig 29567 bp, 21 predicted proteins | sample 1972671 | NCBI WGS metagenome assembly QWCH01 (sample SAMN09866713, study PRJNA288562) | Human gut metagenome isolate term3_stool, whole genome shotgun sequencing... | isolation source: gut | host: Homo sapiens | place: USA: California
ATACTATACATTATTATTAATTAAACATTTTAGAATTATGAACAAAAGATTTTCTACTCTTTTGGCTGCTGTAATGGTGGCAGGTGGATTGTCTTCGACAGCATCAGCTTCTGCATATGCTGATGATGCGGTGACAAACGGTTCTTGGGTACATCTGAAGACAGTAAATGGCTCTACAGAAGTCTTGACAATTGATGCAGATGGCACATTGGGCAGCTTAGCTGTTCCGACAGCTTCAAACTGGAACACTGACACACAGAATAAGCTTGCCTCTTTGTGGCGTGTGAACAAGACAGCTAAGCAAGGCACTACTGGTGCATATTTCACTTATACCTTTACAAGCAAGACTGGACAGTTGTTGTCTATCAAGTTGGTTTCTGATCAGAAAGATGGTGGAAGAAAAGCTGCTATAACCGCTAATGAGAAAGGTGGTAACACTGAATGGCTGTGGGATGATGCATTAGGTTTGTATGCTTACAATACAAAGGGTGACTCTGTCTTTACATTAGATTACAATCGTGGTATTGTTTTGCATGCAGAGGAAGCTATACAAGGTGTACTACCTACAACTCCTACAACTCAGGCTTTAGTAAAGGTTGATGTTGACGGTGCTGACGTTGTCTTGAACGCTGCCGCTTTCAATGCTTTCGCAAAAGATAGTAAAGTTTATTTCCCTGGTGCAAACGTTTCTACAGGACAGAAGAATATTCTGACAGATAAGGAATGGGAAGCTGTAGATGGTAAGATTTCTACTGGTGCGTTTGCTGATCCTTCTTCTTCTCCTACTCACATCTTCCTGACTGTAAAAGGTGAAACTCATAAGGGTTCAAACTTGGATATGACAGATGTAGATGCTGATAAAGCTACTTATCTGGTTGTAGATTATAAGAACTACTACGATGCAAACAGTAAAGTTTATCCTTATCTGTTGGTAGATTCTATTCCTGTAGAACCGACTGCTGCTGCAACAGCAGACCAGATCGCTGCTCGTACAGCATTCAGTGCAGCTACCGGTAAAGGTACTCCTCGCCATCCGTTTACAGCTGCATTCACTGCTAAGTATGATATCCAGAAAGACTCTATCTCTTTGGTTGCTGCTTATGTAGAAGATAAGATTGCGGTGACTTCTATGTTGGATGGTAGAATTAAGGCTTTCACTGCTTTGGAAAGTGCATTAAGTACAGCTTCTACAACTCAATGTGCTACTTTGAAAGCTGAAGTAGATAAACTGAAAAAGGCTGTTGGTGCTTATTATGCGGCAAATAATCAGGATAAATATACGAATGCAACAGCTTTTGCAGCTGCAATGTTTGAATCAGATGGTAGTAAAGATAATGGATTAACCGGAGGAGATGAGCTTATCGGACAAGATTTTATTGATGCCATAGAAATTATTGATGTTACTTATACCACAGGAACTACTGATGCAGATAAGGAAAAGATCGCCGCGGAGAAAGCTTATGTTGCCGCTGTTGATGCATTTGTATCTGCAATTAAAGAATTGAAGATTGTTACAGATGCAGATAATTCTAAACCTGCCGTTGTAACAACAAAGAACCTTACCACTGCTTATTCCGATGGTGCTTACGCTGGTCTGGAAGTTGTAGCTCCAGCTAACGGTCAGGTTATTATCCGTGACAATGCAGGTACTAAGACTTTGACAATTGGTGCTGCTGCAACGGAAATCGTTCCTGCTATCCGTTTTGCTAAATCTTCTTCTCTGGGTGGTGACGCTGAGATCGAAGCTGGTTTATATTATGTTGTTGATATGATGAAGGGTGCTTCTAACGATAGTAAGACTTATGGTTTGTATATCGTAGACAATGCTGATATGGGCATTGAATATGTAGCGAACGCACAACCGTTTAATCCGTATGCAATCTATAACGTAGAAAATGCTGCCGGGACTACTAAGGGCAACTTCTATATCACAGCCCTGACAAACACAACTTCCAAATATTCAGGTATCACGAATGTTGTCGATGCAGAAAACGCTGTTTATGCTATCGGTGCAGATACAATCCAGTTGGTAAAAGCTGACGTAACGGTTGACAAACACATGGGCTATAAGTTTATGACAGCTCCTGAATTGGTTAACAACACATACACGATCACTTCTGCTATCGATGTATTGGAAGGTTATGGTTTCGCTATGAAGGCTGCTGCTGACTCCGCTATCTATGCTATCGATGGTGATGAAACTGCTTATACATTGGTTGCAGCTGGTGCTGCCACTAAATATGGTATGGACGATGCTTTGGAAAAACAGGCTTATAATATCAAGGATGCTGACGGTAACTTCGTAATCTTCGAAAACAACGCATATCGTTTCGCTAACGAAACCGGTGATATCGCTTCTAAGAAAGCTGCTTTCTATCTGATGGCTGTAGGTTCTGAATCTACTTATGTATTGTTTGATACAAACAATAGCGGTTATGAAAAGTTGATCGTTGAATCCAGAACAAAACAGATTATGTCTGAAGCTTTGGACGGTGCTAAGAACAATACGTTCTTCGTAGCAGCTGTTCCCGCTCCTGCATCTTACAAATCTTTGCCGAAGCATGTAAGCATCAAGGCTCTGAATGGTGATAATGTAGCTGTTAACGCTGCTAATCAAGGTGTCGTAGCCCGTGAAGGTGACCTGAAAGCTTCTTACACTGCTGAAGACTTTACTTTCTGGTTGGATACAGCACATTATGAAAATGCAGAAACATTTACATATTATGTGACTAAGGGTACTGAAGACAGCCGTTTGTTTATGTATAATTCTGTTGACTCTTCTGAGGTACAGGATGCAGACAAGAAATTCCCGTACATCTATGGTGCAGACGCAAGCTGCGTAATTTTCCTGCCGGCTGCTGTTTTGGGTCAGGATACATTGATAGTGAATGCTACAGATACAGTTTCTATAGCTAAGGGTACTTCTAAAGATGGTTTGAAACATGCTGTTAAGGCAGGTGTTAAGAACTTCCAGTTCAGCTTCGAGTTTGCAAGCAAGGACGCTGAAGGTGAATACAACATCGTATGCCAGAATAAAGATGGTAAGAACTATGTTCATAACATCAATGGTGTTTTGGCTATGGGTGCAAAGGCTAATGCTCTTGTTGTTGATGTTAAGGATGCTGAAGCTCCTACTGCCAACGAATCTGCTCCTTCTGTATCAGAAGTGAAAGTTATCGCTACTAACGGTGGTGTTCAGATCATCGGAGCTGCCGGCAAGAAAGTTGTTATCACTAACATCTTAGGCCAGACAGTTGCTAACACAGTTCTTTCTTCAGACAACGCAACAATCGCTGCTCCTGCCGGTGTAGTCGTAGTTGCTATCGAAGGCGAAGAAGCTGTAAAAGCAATCGTGAAATAAGAATGAAATTATAATCAAATAATTCGACCGCGCGGAGTTGTTGAGACGGACGGCTGTCCGTCTCTCCATAACCAATTATCCTGCGACAGGTGAACAAGCGGTCAGATTTAATATTAATAATACTAAAGTAATGAAATTAAAAGTTCATCTGCTTTTCCCTCTGTGAAGACCGAAGGCAGACAAAAAACAAGCCCCGACAGTTAGATGCTGCCGGGGCTTCGTTGATTTTTTATTATAACTTACTTGAAGGGGGATTCTGTAAATTATCAATTTTGGTCAAAATACTCTCAGGTTTTTCTATGCCTTGAAAAATAGAATCGGGATTATATCCCATATATATTACATAAGTTTGGATTAAACTGTAAAGTCGCCTGGCATATACAGTACTGACAGAGCGGTTGGTATCAAAGCAAATAGGTTCATAATGCGCTATTCTGTTTCTGAATTCCCGGATGGTTGTTAATTGGTCATAAATGTCTTTTTGGTTTAATCCATGTGCTTTATTGGGAAATATGCTAACTTATATCTACATTTGCAATGTAATACCCTGTCGTCCCTGTCGCAAGACAAACTTCAGGGTTTTTGTTTTATATATTAGTCCTTGTCACTAACAAAAGACTTTCTCGTTTTACTTCTTTGAAAGTCAATGCGACAAAGATAGTTTTCTTTTATTCCCTCTTATCCCCATTTATAGGTATTTTCCCCCTTTTAACACTGATCCGCCAGGAGAGTGTTTCCCGGATAGCAGGAAAAAGCGTATCTTTGCACGCCTAAACCGAATTAGACAAGATAAGCTTATGAAGTTTGAAAACGAGAACTGGGCGCAGTTCAAAGGAGAAACCTGGAAAAAGGAGATCAATGTAAGAGACTTTATCCAGAACAATTACAAACCTTACGACGGAGATGACAGTTTCCTTGTACCCTCTTCGGAGAAGACGAAGAAAGTCTGGAACAAACTGACCGAAATGTTTAAGGTTGAGAGGGAAAAAGGAGTATATGACGCCGAAACGAAACTTCCTCAGGGGATCGATACCTATGGTCCCGGTTATATCGATAAGGAAAACGAGGTGATTGTAGGCCTACAGACGGATGCTCCGCTGAAACGCGGAATCTTTCCGAAAGGCGGTATCCGCATGGTTGAAAACAGCTTGGAAGCGTACGGATATCATCTGGACCCGATGACAAAAGAAATCTTCACCAAATATAGAAAGACGCACAACGAAGGCGTTTTCTCCGCTTATACGGACGAAATGGTTGCTGCACGCCGTTCGGCTATCATCACAGGTTTGCCTGATGCCTACGGACGCGGACGTATTATCGGCGACTACCGCCGTGTGCCTCTCTACGGAACCCGGATCCTGATCGAAGAAAAGAAACGTTTCCAGAAACGTCTCGACATTCAGGAACTGACCGAAGAAATCATACAGAGCCGTGAGGAGATAACCGAACAGATCAATGCACTGAAAGCGTTCGAACGGATGTGTGCCGCCTATGGTTTCGATGTGACACGTCCGGCACGGGATGCCCGCGAAGCCGTGCAGTTCCTGTATTTAGCTTACCTGGCTGCGGTGAAAGATCAGGACGGGGCTGCCATGTCTTTAGGACGTACATCGACTTTCCTCGATATCTATATCGAAAGAGATATACGTGAAGGTAAGCTGACGGAAGAAGAAGCACAGGAACTGATCGACCAGTTTATTATCAAACTGCGTATTGTCCGTTTCCTGCGTACACCGGAATATAACGACCTGTTCTCGGGCGACCCTGTTTGGGTGACCGAATCGCTGGGCGGGCAGGGCGTCGACGGTCGTTCGTTAGTGACAAAGACCTCTTACCGCTACCTGCATACCTTATACAATCTGGGTCCGGCACCCGAACCTAACCTGACAGTGCTTTGGTTCAATAATGCGCCGGAGAACTGGAAACAGTTCTGTGCGAAAGTCTCGATCGACACCTCGGCTATCCAGTATGAGAACGACGACCTGATGCGTCCGGACTATGGTGACGACTATGGCATTGCCTGTTGTGTCTCTCCGATGAAGATCGGTAAGCAGATGCAGTATTTCGGTGCACGTGCGAACCTCGCCAAGTGTCTGCTGTATGCCATCAATGGCGGGCGTGACGAGAAATCGGGCGTACAGGTGGCTCCCCGCTTCGAGCCGATTACCGGTGAATACCTGGACTACGACGAGGTGATGGAGAAATACGAGCAGATGATGCGCTGGCTTGCCAAAGTGTATGTCAATGCGTTGAAGATAATCCACTATATGCACGACAAATATGCGTATGAAGCGTTCGAGATGGGCCTCCATGACGGGGATGTGCAGCGCATCCGTGCAACCGGTATCGCCGGCCTTTCCATTGTTGCCGACTCGCTGGCCGCTATCCGCGACACGAAAGTGAAGGTTATCCGCGATGAACGCGGTCTGGCTGTCGATTTTGAACGTGAAGGCGAATATGTGCCTTTCGGAAACAATGACGATCGTACCGACAGTATCGCTGTCGAGATCACCGAGAAGTTCATGGAATACCTGCGCCAGCACCAGACCTACCGTAAGGCTACGCCGACACAGTCTATCCTGACAATCACCTCGAACGTGGTTTACGGAAAGAAAACCGGTGCGACTCCCGACGGCCGTCCGGGTGGTACGCCGTTCGCTCCGGGTGCAAACCCGATGAACGGGCGCGACAGGAAAGGGGCGATTGCTGCTTTGGCCTCCGTCGCTAAACTGCCTTTCCAACATGCGCACGACGGTATCTCCTATACGTTTGCCGTTTCCCCTGCAACGTTGGGGAAGGAACGCGCTGTACAGGTGAGCAACCTGGTGAGCCTGCTGGACGGTTATTTCACACCCGACGGCGGACAACATCTGAACGTGAACGTCTTCGACAAAGACCTGCTGCTGGATGCAATGGAACACCCGGAGAAATATCCGCAACTCACGATCCGTGTCTCCGGTTATGCCGTAAACTTCGTGAAACTGACCCGCGAACAGCAGCTCGATGTCATCTCACGAACAATCAACAGCGCCTTATAGTGTTAGGAAGAATACATTCAATAGAGAGTTTCGGGACCGTCGACGGTCCCGGAATTCGCTTTGTCGTCTTTATGCAGGGCTGTCCGCTTCGTTGCCTGTATTGCCATAATCCGGACACGTGGGAAAAAAAACGGGACGGGAGCGAAAAAAATCGGGACACGTCCCATTTTCGTGAACCTGGTGACCTGTTTGCCGAGGTGTTGCGTTATAAGAATTTCATAGCCAAAGGCGGTGTTACCGTAACCGGTGGCGAACCTCTGTTGCAGCCGGCTTTCCTGAAAGAGTTTTTCCGTCTTTGCCGTGAGAACGGCATCCATACGGCGTTGGACACGTCCGGCTATATCTGTTCAGCGAAAGCGTTGGAAGTTCTCGAATATGTGGACCTGGTTTTACTGGATATCAAAACGATAGATGCCGAACTGCATCCTCGCCTGACCGGAGTCGGAGGGGAGAACACTCTGCATTTCCTGGATGAACTTGAACGCCGGCAGATTCCGGTCTGGATTCGCCATGTCGTTGTTCCCGGCCTGACCGACGATGACGCTTCGCTCGAGGCGCTTGCCCGTTATATTAGCCGTTATAAGATGGTACAGAAAGCGGAACTCCTTCCTTACCATACGATGGGCGTTTATAAATATGAGGCGCAGGGTATGGAATACCCCTTAAAAGGCGTCGAGCCTCTTTCCGCCGAACGTTTGGCTAATGCCAAGGCGATCTTCAAGAAATATGGCCTTTAGATTGTGAAATACCTATAAATGGGTATAACAACGAGACTTGAAAAAACATAGCTTTGTACCGTATTGTTATCAATTAAAAAAGTACACGAATATGGGACATAGTCACGAACATCATCATGATCATCATCACGAAATAACATCTTTGAATAAAGCCTTTATCATTGGTATTTCTTTGAATTTAGTATTTGTCGTAGCCGAGTTTCTGGCTGGGTTCTGGTATAATTCGCTTGGTTTACTGTCTGATGCCGGACATAATTTAGGCGATGTGGCGAGCCTGGTGCTTGCGATGCTGGCTTTCCGGCTGGCGAAGGTACAACCCACTTCCCGCTATACATACGGATATAAGAAGAGCACGGTGTTGGTCTCTTTGCTCAATGCGGTGATCCTGTTGGTTGCTGTCGGGATTATTATCGGCGAGAGTGTCGGCAAGTTGTTTCATCCGCAGCCGGTAGAAGGCGATGCGATCGCGTGGGTTGCCGGAATCGGGGTGGTCATCAATGCCGTTACCGCCTGGCTGTTTATGAAGGATAAAGACAAAGACCTGAATGTGAAAGGGGCTTATCTGCATATGGCTGCCGATGCGCTGGTGTCGGTGGGCGTTGTTGTGTCGGGGTTGGTGATTGCCCGAACGGGTTGGTATGTGATCGACCCGATTATCGGGCTGTTGATCGCGCTGATTATCATCTATTCGACTTGGGGACTGCTGCGGGACAGTCTGCGTCTTTCCTTGGATGGCGTCCCGATGGGAACGGATATCGGGAAGGTGGAAAATGCGATCCGGGAAGTTCCCGGTGTACAGGATGTCCATCACCTGCACATTTGGGCAATCAGTACGACCGAGACAGCCCTTACGGCTCATATCGTCATCAAGGATACAAACCAAATGGAGACGGTCAAACATGAAATCAAACACGAACTCGAACACGTCGGGGTGCAACATGCTACGTTAGAGTTTGAAACAACAGGCGCCTGCTGCACAGAGCCCTGTTGCGAATAGGAACCACTCGTTCCCGCGCTCGACGCGGGATCGCAAAGATACAGGCTGCAGAAACACTTGATTTTGATACTTCCTGCTCTTTTGCGGCCCCGCGTCGAGCGCGGGGAGAAGGAAACTCATCTATCGGCGGATAAAAATTATCAATTTGAAAAATTCTTTCAATCAGGGGCTTACGATTTACCTTTGTGCTGTAATCAAAAAATAGTAGTAACAAATTTAAATAGTAAAAATCATGGAACCGATTATTAATTCACAAGCACCCGAGTTTAAAGTACAGGCATTTCAGAATGGTAATTTCAAGACTGTAAGCAGCGAAGATATCAAAGGCAAATGGGCCATCTTCTTCTTCTATCCTGCCGACTTTACCTTTGTTTGTCCGACCGAACTGGTAGACATGGCCGACAAGTACGATAAATTCCAGGCAATGGGTGTTGAAGTATATTCCGTAAGCACAGACTCCCACTTCGTACACAAAGCTTGGCATGATGCTTCCGAAACGATCCGTAAGATCAAATACCCGATGTTGGCAGACCCGACAGGCGCTTTGAGTCGCGCATTCGGTGTGATGATCGAAGAGGAAGGTATGGCATACCGCGGTACATTCCTGGTGAATCCGGAAGGTAAGATCAAGATTGCCGAAATACACGATAACGGCATCGGCCGTAACGCAGACGAACTGCTTCGTAAGGTTGAAGCTGCCCAGTTTGTAGCTTCCCACCCGAATGAAGTTTGTCCTGCAAAATGGAAGAAAGGTGAAGCAACTCTGAAACCGAGCATCGACTTGGTTGGTAAGATCTAAAGCTATGTTAGATTCTGCAATGAAAAGCCAGCTTTCCGGAATATTTTCCGGGCTGGCTTCCCAATATGTATTTGAGATAGAAGTATCTCCCAATCACGAAAGCCGCCAAGAGCTGATCGAACTGTTAGGTGATGTGGCGTCTTGTTCGGATCATCTGTCATGCCATATCTCAGATGGTGAGGGGCTTCAGTTTACAATCGTAAAAGATGGTGCGCCCACCGGTATCCGGTTTCGTGCAGTGCCCAATGGACATGAATTTACATCCCTGCTATTAGCTATCCTGAATAGTGACGGAAAGGGTAAAAATATACCGGATGAAAGCATCCGCGCCCGTGTTAGCGCCTTGAACGGCCCGATCAAGCTGACCACTTATGTGTCGCTGACTTGTACCAACTGCCCGGATGTAGTGCAGGCATTGAATGTCATGACGACGCTCAACAGCCAGATTACACATGAAACGGTAGACGGCGCTATCAACCAGAAAGAGGTAGAGGCGATGAAGGTGCAAGGCGTCCCTTCTGTCTTTGCCGACGGAAAACTGATTCACGTAGGCCGTAGCGATTTCGGCGAACTGCTTTCCAAACTCGAAGCCCAGTATGGGATTAATGAAGAGACTGTTGATAACTCTGTTGAAAAACCTGTTAAGAACTATGATGTGATAGTAGTGGGAGGCGGTCCTGCCGGTGCGGCGTCTGCTATCTATTCGGCGCGTAAGGGCCTGAGTGTCGCTGTCGTAGCCGAACGTGTCGGTGGACAGGTCAAGGAGACGGTCGGCATCGAGAACCTCGTCTCTGTTCCCCATACGACAGGCGAACAGTTGGCGAATGACCTCCGCACGCATATCAACGATTACCCGATCGACATACTGGAACACCGGCGCATTGTTTCCGTGTCCGTAGAGACAGACGGTCGTCTGTCTCCATCGCGGTCAACGGTATTAACGGCTTCTACCGGTGAACGTTTCTCAGCTCCTGCCGTTATCGTTGCTACAGGGGCAAGCTGGCGTAAACTGAATGTTCCCGGTGAGGCGGAATATATCGGGCGGGGTGTCGCTTTCTGTCCGCATTGCGACGGTCCGTTCTATAAAGGCAAGCATGTCGCAGTAGTCGGTGGAGGCAATTCAGGTATCGAAGCTGCGATCGACCTGGCCGGTATCTGCTCGAAAGTGACGGTACTGGAATTTATGGACGAACTGAAAGCGGATCAGGTATTACAGGAAAAACTGAAAAGCCTGCCGAATGTAGAAGTATTTCTGCACTCCCAGTCTTTAGAAGTGATCGGTAACGGTGAGAAAGTGACCGGCCTTCGTGTAAAAGACCGTAAGACAGAAGCGGAACGGGTGATCGACCTGGACGGAATATTTGTGCAGATCGGTTTGGCAGCCAACAGCGGCGCCTTCCGTGATGTTGTCGAAACGAATAAACCGGGAGAGATTGTGATCGACGCGCATTGCCGGACAAATGTTCCTGGCATCTATGCCGCCGGCGATGTCTCGACCGTCCCTTATAAACAGATTATCATAGCAATGGGCGAAGGGGCAAAAGCAGCTTTGTCTGCTTTTGAAGATAGAATGAGAGGTTTGTTAAGTTAGTATTAGTACTTGCTATGATTAAGAGGGTGTGACCGTTGTCCTTACAGGACTTCCGCCACACCCTCTTTTATAATTCTTAATTTTTAATTCTTAATTCTCAAAGTGTCTTCTCCGGATACATCGCCTCCCACCATTCCGGCTGGTCTTTCAGCCATTTGGCGAACCAGGCGTAGATTGTTTTATTCCATTCGGCCCGTTTCTTATAGTCGAATATCTGGTGGTTCTGTCCCATGACCTGGACGAAAGCAGTCGGTTTACCTAACAGTTTCAGCGCAGTAAACATCTGAATACTTTCGCCGATAGGCACGTTGGTGTCGACCGAACCGTGGAGGAATAGGATCGGCGTGTTGATTTTGTCCGCATTGAACAGAGGACTTTGCTGTGTGTACATATCCCGTGCATTCCAGGGATAGCTGTTGGCGCTTGCTAAGGCGCTGTAGGAATATCCCCAGTAGCCTTCGCCCCAATAGCTGGTGATGTCGCTGATCCCGGCGTGCGAGATAGCGGCGGCGAAGATATCCGTCTTCGTTTGCAGGTACTGCGTCATGAAACCACCGTAGGAAGCGCCGATGCAACCGATCTTTCCGGCATCGACAAACGGATGTTCCGCACAGAATTTCTTTGTCCCTTCAATGATTTCGTCTCCCGTACGTTTACCCCACGCATTCACGTGGCGGGCAGCAAATTCCTGTCCGAAACCGGTTGCCCCGCTGGGCTGGATGATGTAAACGATATATCCCAATGCGGCATATACGTGCGACGGGTAACGGTTTTCGAGTGAACGCTCCGTCGGGCTGGTGCCGCCGTAGTAGTTGACGATCATCGGATATTTCTTGTTTGCGTCGAAATGAGGAGGCAGGTAATAACGTCCGTAGATCGTATCCCCCGCAGCCGCCTGGAAATTCCAGTCGTGCACTTCTCCCAACGTCACATCTTTCAGGATACCGGCAGAGAGGTCTTTCAGGCAAACGGAAGTGTTCTTCTTCAGGTTGACGGAGTAGAGACGTTGCGAGTTGGAGGCGCTTTCACCGAAGTAGACCAGTTCGGGCGCCGTGTTGGCCAGTGTGAAATCCGAGAGGATATCCTCTTTCAACGGTATAGGGCTGATCGACCCGTTTGCCGGATTCAGGACATAAAGGCGCACGCAATCCTTATCTTCTCCCTGCAGGTAGATTTGTTTGTCGGCACTGCTCCAGACGAAGCTCTGGACAGACGGGTCGAAGTCTTTGGTGACAGCTGTCGCCTGTTTACTTGCAGGATCGTAGAGGAAAAGCTGCCCGTCGCCCATATTGGAGGTCTGTCCCGGAGCGATATTCAAACCGATCCGGTTGAACGCTTCGCCGGAACCCGCTATTGAGAGCTGCTTGCCGTCGGGCGAGAATTGGGCATAGCTGATGAACGGATCTTTCAGCAGCAATTCCGTCTCGAGCGTCTGCAAATCCATCCGGTAGAGCAGGGTGGTGGCGAAGGGACGTTTTGTCAGATCCCGTTCGCTGCACGTAAAGAGCAGGTAGCGCCCGTCCTCCGAAATGTCGTTGATCGAAGTGGATGTGTGTCCGTAGGTAAGGCGTTGGAACAGGCCGGTAGCCAGGTCGTATTTATGGATAAACGAGCGGGTGCGCCAGCCTGGCTGACGGTCGTCGGGTACAAGGATCTCCTGCAGGTCTTCTCCTTTTTTCGGCCCTTCTTCGGACACGTTGAAGAGCAGGAAGTCTTCTGTCGGGGCAAAGCTGAACCAACCGTCGGGAAGGTTAGAGGCAAGGACAGTCTCCGCCTTGGTTGCAGGGTCGACAGTGACCAGTTCTTTCCCCTGCATCCCTTTGCGGGTATAGTAGAGACGGTTGCTACGGGGCATCCAGCTATAATGGTTGCTGCCGCTTTCCATCAGAACCTGTCCGGTGGCGCGGTCGGTCACTTGCTGGAACGATTCGGTTTCGCCGCCGGTGTAAGTTGTCTGGTAAGCCGTCAACAGGTATTTCCCGTTAGGTGAGAGGCTGACGGAGCGAAGACGTGTCCCGTCGAAAACGTCGTTCAGGGTATATCGCTTTTCGGGACTGGTTGTAGCCGTGACGACCGCTTTGCTATCTGTTTTAAAGGTAGCTTTCGGTGCGTCGTTCGTTTTGCCCGGAATCGCGAGATATTTGATAACGACTTCGTAGCGGCGGGGTTCGAGTGTCAGTTTGATTTCGCCGTTGGCGGGTGTCTGTTTCGCATTGTCGAGATAGACTTCGTATGTCTCCGGTCCGCTGATCAGCAAAGTTCCGTCGGTATAGCGGTCACTGTTCAAATAGAACGAAACAAGGCTGACGGAGTAGGCACCTGCTTGTCCGGCCGCTGTTCCGGCATCCAACGTTTGTGCGCTTTCCCGCACGTTGTCGAACGGGACGGCAGTCTTCAGTAGATCTATCTCTGTGAATTTCTTACTGTTCACGTCGAGGCTGTCGGCAAGGAAGGGTTTCTTTATTTCGTATGGCCCTGCATACCTGAATTGTTTCACCGTCACCTCCTCAGCAAACAGACTGCAACAGGCGCAAAGTGCAGATAGGATAAGAATGTTTCTTTTCATGGAATATGTGTTAGATGTTTGTGACAAAGGTATTAAATATTTGATAATTCAGCTTATGGGGCGGTAAGGAATAAACAGAGATTTGTAGAAAGGCGTTTACTATAAAAGAAAATAAACCCTTAAATATAATTGCTAAATAATCAAATGATGATTATATTTGCAGCGTCAAGGTTCAATAATGATTATTGAGGAAGAAGGTCTAAATGACCGGGAAGCTTATCTGCAAGATTTAAGATTCCTCCTCCGGCATGAAAACGAGCTCCTTTCGGAGGGGTGGTTGACACAGGAGGATCTGGACAAGTTAATCAACGAAGACTGTAAAGGTATTGTTGATACTTTGACAGATGAATGATTTGGGTAGCCTCTTCGGAGGCTACTTCAAATCTCCATCAACGATTTAAATACAGGGATTATGAATATGAGAGAAGAAATTAAAGCATTGTATGAAGAGTTCTTTTTGCTGGAGACGGAAGAAGAACGAAAGGCTCATGATGCGAAATTTTCCGCATACATGAAGACTGTGCCATTTGATAAACGGAAAGAAGCAGGTCTTATACTTCGGGAAATTATGGCTGAAAGGAAAAACCGTAAATCACCGAAAGTAGAGATAAATGTAAAAGAAAGACTGGAAGAAATACAGAATTTCATTTCTTTATCGTATATTGCAAAAGAATTCTTTGGGAAAGACAGGACGTGGCTATACCAGCGTATAAACGGTACTATGGTAAATGGAAAATCGGCCGCTTTTACCGAAGATGAACTGAAAGTATTATCTGCTGCTCTAAAAACAATAGGCAACAGATTTATAGATACTTCCGCTTCAATAATATGAAGTTGAACTTTGACAAGAAGAAAAGCCTCCACGTGTTGGAGGCTTTTTTATGTTTATCTACTGAATATTGATCTCATCCACAAATAAGAACGCCGGGTTCCCAGCACCGCCGTGCCATGTCGGGAGTTTGTCGCTCTTGATGATGACTTCGACGTAGCGGCCTTGGACCGGAGCGAAAGTGATTTCCTGTGGGTAAAGTCCGTCTTTGTCGTCCTTGCCTAAAGACGGGATTGTCTTGGCGGCTACCTCTTTGAAGGTCTGGCCGTCATCCGACACTTTCACGGTGATGCCGGCAGCGCCCATGATCCAGTCGCCTTTCACGACATTCGTGTTGAAAGCAACCCGGCTGAACTCGGTCGGCTCTTTCAGGTCGATGACTGCATCCACGTCTTTGCCTTGGAAGCCGAGCCAGCGTCCGGTCTTGTAGTTATCGTTACCGCTCAGGCCGTCGGTCAGTTCCGGACCGCCGTTGAAGTCGTAGCCTTTGCTGGGAGCTACCCGCAAGGTGACCGGTTTGGCCGTTGCCTTGTTGAAGTCGATCTTTTCGGAGAAGATGCGGCTGTTGCCGGTCGGACGGATGGCGACTGCTTTGATTTCTACATTCTCCTTGATGTGGAGAGGCGCTTCATATTTTGGACTGGCCGTGTTTGGTTCGCTACCGTCGAGCGTATAATGGATATCGGCATCGCCTTCCGTTTCGAGTGTGACAACCACTTCGCCTTTGTCGCCGTCGGTGGCGAAGGAAGCGCGGATGTCGAAGATATGTTTGGCATAGTTGTAGCCTAAGCGGTCGTACAGTTTCGTCATACGGACAAGACGGGACAAGAACGCTTTATAGTCTTTCGGGGCATTCGACCATTGTACGTCCGCCAAGGCATCCATACGCGGCATGATCATATATTCCACCTGGCTGAACGTCGGGATATATTCCGTCCAGAGGTTTGCCTGTGCACCGATCACATACTTCCGGTATTCTTCCGGTATTCCGTCTGTCGGCTCAAATGAGTAGACACGTTCGAGAGGCAGGTAGCCGCCGATCGCCAGCGGGTCGTGTTCCGTGTCGGTCGACTGGTAGTAGTCGAAATAGAGGTAAGAGTTCGGAGTCATAATCACGTTATGCTGTTGCTTGGCTGCCTCGATACCGCCGCCGACACCGCGCCAGCTCATCACCGTTGCATTCGGAGCCAGTCCGCCTTCCAGTATCTCGTCCCAACCGATGATATGGCGTCCTTTGCTTTCGACAAACTTTTCCATGCGTGAGATCACGTAGCTTTGCAGATACTCTTCGGCACTGTGCTTGCTGTCTCCCTTGATACCTTCCGCCTTGATGCGTGCCTGGCATTTCGGGCATTTCTGCCAACGTACCTTCGGACATTCGTCACCGCCGATATGGATATATTCGGAGGGGAAGAGGTCGATCACTTCGGTGAGCACGTCTTCCAGGAATTGCATGGACTTCTCGTTCCCGGCGCAGATTACGTCGTCCGACACGCCCCACTGTGTCCATACCTCATATGGACCTCCCGTACATCCTAACTCGGGATAAGTGGCGAGGGCTGCCAACTGGTGGCCCGGCAGGTCGATTTCGGGAATGATCGTGATGAAACGTTCCTTCGCGTAGGCGATGACGTCGCGTATCTCGTCCTGCGTATAGAAGCCGTCGTAAGGTTGTCCGTCATACTTCCCGGAGTTGCGTCCGATCACCGTCTCTTTGCGTTTGGAGCCGATTTGTGTCAGTTCCGGATATTTCTTGATCTCGATGCGCCAGCCCTGGTCGTCGGTCAGATGCCAGTGGAAACGGTTCATATTGTGTAAGGCAAGAATGTCGATAAACTTCTTGACCGAATCCGTCGGGAAGAAATGACGCGATACGTCGAGGTGCATCCCGCGATACGGAAAACGCGGATAGTCGTTGATGCTGACTGCCGGAAGTTCGACCTGCATACCGTTTGCCGCTGCAGGGATCGATTTGCGCAATGTCTGTACGCCATAGAAAATACCGGCGTTGGAAGCACCTGCGATCTCGACACCATTCTCGCTCACCAGTAGGCGGTAGCCTTCCTTGTTTTGGATGTCGGAAGCGATAGACAGGTGGATACCCTTGCCGGCATCTCCCGCCGTTACTTTCGGTTCATAACCGGTTACCTCTTTGATATAGGAGGCGAGGAAACGTGCGGTCTGTTCCATTTCCGCATCGCCTTCCTGATAGGTGATAGGCGTGGAGGGTTTCAACAGGAACGGGGCACTGCCCTGTACAGCCACCTCTTGCGGCAGCGGAATGACGGCGTAATCGCCTTGTGCTTTCTGACCATCCGAACAGGCTACTGCTCCGGCAATAGCTGTCAGGATACATGCGTACTTCGTTAGTTTGTTCATGCGTTTAAAAAATTAAGTTGAATGATGTTGCCAAAGATAGTGAAAAACCGGCAAACCATCCTTGACCAAGTTCATATTTCTTCTCTTGATGCAATATGGCGATTTGTCAATTCAGGGAGAAGCAAATTCTTGTTTTTGATTGTTCTAATGGAATAAAGCAGTATATTTGTAGAGAACAAAGTAAATAAGTGACATTATGAAAAACATCGTCAGCCCGGTTGTTCTATGGGGAACCCTGTTCCTGTTCCTTTTTTCGTCCCTTTCGGCGCAAAATTCCCGTCAGCGGGCAAAAGATTCTCTGCGGCTTGTCGTTTCAAAAACAGAAGGAGCCGAGCGGCTGGCAGCCAATAGGAAGCTGGTTGGCCTTTATCAGTTGGAAGTAAATAAAGACCAGGTGCTTGATACGATCCTTACCATTTACGATGCCATGAATGCCGATGCCCGGAAGCTTGGAGACCTGAAGGAGCAAGGAGTTATCCTCCACAACCGTCTGGCGGCAATCAGTAGCAAAGGCCTTTATGACGAAGTGATCCGTCAGGCCCCTGCCACTCTCGATTTCCTCGCAAAGAATGAATTGTGGAAAAACTATTACTTGGTGTGTAGTCAGTTTATCAATGCCTATAGTCGACAGGGAGAGTATGAAAAAGCCCTTGTTAAGGCCGACAGTATTTATAACTACGCAAAAGCACAGAACAATCGTGCCGGAATGGGAGTAATACTGCACGACATCTCCATGATATATACCTTTCAGAGGCGGTATCCCGAGGCAGAGAAATGTTTGCGCGAGAGTATCGACATGCTGCAAGATCAAACATCCTATCTAAATATGCTGGCAACCGTTTCTTACCATCTTGTAACGAATCTCATTGCCCAGGAGCGCTATGACGATGCCCTGAAGGCTGCCTGCGAAACCGAGGAGGTGAACCGCCGTTTCGAAGCTGCAGCAAAGTCTCCGCAACTGTCAGCCTGGTGCAACCTCTGGTTCAGTTACATCGATTTATACCGCCAAATGAATGAATTCGATAAGGCGCAGCTCTACATTAATAAAGTAGACAGTGCTACGAAAGGTAGTGTCAAACTATACAAGGAACGCGGACATGTCCTTTACGGGAAAAAGCGCTATCACGAAGCGCTCGAAATGTTAGACAAAGCAATAGAACAATATCCCAACAAGCTCGAAGCGAAAGGATTGAAACTGATGACTCTTATCCAGATGGATGAGCCGGAGAAAGCGGTTGAACTGTTTTACAAATTTATTGAGGAGCGGAATGCGGATTTTAATAGGGACTATAACGCCAAGCTCGACGAGATTCGTACACAGTATGAGGTGGACAAATATGTTGCCGAGAAAGAACGCAACCGGATTTATTTCCTCTTCGCGCTTGGCCTCTGTCTCTTCCTCGTCCTGCTGCTTGCCGGGGTTGTCTACTATAACCGTATCATTGCCGCTAAGAACCGTAACCTGTACAGGCAAATCAAAGAGCAAGACCGGATGGCGAACGAATTATCATTGCTGTCCGTCACGCCTCCACCGGTGGAGGATACGAGTTTGGCTGCTGCCGAAGAACTGCCCGGCAGCAGCCAGCAGCGTAAACTGGTTGCGCAATTGCGGGAGTATCTGCTTAAGGACAATAACCTTTTTAACGCAAATCTCGCCCGTGACGAGATCGCTTCGGCTCTCGGTACGAACAAGAACGCACTGAACGAAGCAGTAAAGACCGTTATTGGAAAAACTCCGATGGAATATGTCCGGACGATGCAACTCGACGAGGCTCGCTGGTTGTTGGAGAAACACCCTGAACTGACTGTCGAAGCCGTTGCGTTGAACTGCGGTTTCAATGTGGTCGAAACATTTTATCGCCTTTTCCGCAAACATTATGGTATCACTCCTGCGGAATATCGGAAGATTGCCTTGTCGGAACAGAACTGATAACTGCTATCCCAATATAGGGCTTCACATCTTAATTACATTCTCTTTCCTGTAGAAATCGTTAACCTTTTTCACCGTGCTGCAACGCGTATAGGCGTCGTGACAATAAATAAGCGCCTGTTTCTCGCGAGCAGCTTCTTCCAGCATACGGACTTTTTCGCGGTAGGAGAGGACAGGGTAGGTGTCGTAGGCCGAAATCCATTCGGGTGACACGCTGGCGGCGAGCGGGATGACGTCGCCGGCAAAGACGTAGGTGCGTTCAGGCGTTGTGATGTAAGGTGCGATCTGTCCGGGCGTATGTCCGTCGAAAAGACGTAGGTTTACGGTGGGGCAAAGCTGTGTTTCTCCATCTATTAAACATAGTTTGCCGCTATCCTCGACTGCTTGCATATTTTCAATGAAATAAGAATCCTTTTCGAGCGCGTTCGGGTGGAGAAAATTTTCCCATTGCCGCCGGCTCACCCAATGCGTGGCGTTGGGAAAGGAGAGCGCGTAGCCCGGCTGTTGTGTTTTCCGGGTGGTGTAGCCGCAATGGTCGAAATGGAGGTGGGTAAGGATGACATCCGTAACCTCCTCGCACGCGACTCCCCGCTTTTGAAGCTCTTCGCCCAGATCGGCAAGGTCGAAGAAGTTGTAATAGCTGAGCTGTTTCAGGTGTTTGTCGCCCGCTCCGTTGTCGATCAGTATGATGCGCCCGTTGTCGTCGCGGACCAGGACACTGCGCATCGCCAGGAGACAGCCGTTCTGCTCGTTGCTTGGATAACGCCGGCTCCAGGCTGTCTTGGGTATGGCGCCGAACATGGCACCGCCGTCAGCGTAGAAAAATCCTGTGTCTATTAGTTGAATATCCATAAATTATACTTTTTGATACAAATATAGGGAAGTTTTTTCTTCCGTTCCCATACAACGGGTAAATGAAATTGTTTACCTTTGCCAGCAAAATCTGAGTGATGCGAAAAGTTCATTTAATCTCCGTAACCGAGCCTCTGTTGTTTGATTTGGCCTTGGCTATTCACCAAAAAGGGTACGAAGTCAGTGTATCCGGTGACGGGCTGGCCGATGCGACGCTTGCCAGACTGGATGAAGAAGGTTGTACCTGCCATGGAGACGGATGGTTTCCGGAGAGATTAACTAAAGATATACAATTTGTCGTATTGGGGGCTACGGTCCGGCAGGACAATCCCGAACTGATACGTGCAAAGGAACTGGGATTATTAGTACTTTCGATTCCTGAATTTATTTTTCAACGGACGAAAGAGAAGACGCGGGTCGTTGTTGCCGGCAGCCGGGGAAAGAAAACAATCATTTCGATGATTGTCTGCGCCCTGAAGAGGCAAAAACTTGCGTTCGACTATGCGTTGACCAGCGAAGTGCCTTTGTTGCCTAACCGTGTACATCTGAGCTATGAAGCCCGGATCGCGATTATCGAGGGCGATGAGCATGTCACGTCTGCCCTGGAGAAACGCTTCCAGCTCGAATTCTATCGCCCTCACATCGCAATCCTGACAAACCTGATGTGGACTTCCGCCACCGACCATGCCACGCCGGAAGCCTATCATACGACTTTCCGTACGTTTGCCTCGTCGATCGAGCGCGAAGGCAAGCTGATCTATTTCGACGGCGACCCGGTCGTGAAGCAGCTTGCGCAGGAGGTACGCGAGGATATTACGGCCATGCCCTATGACGAGCATGTCGTGATCGAGAAAGAGGGAAAGACCTTCCTGCAAACTCGCTACGGAGATTTCCCCGTCTATATTCCGGACCGCTTTTTCCTGATTAATTTGAACGCTGCCCGCCTGGCCTGCCGCCAGTTAGGTGTAAAAGATGCGGATTTTTATCAGGCTTTATCCGAATATAGTGTATCTTTGCAACCATGATTATTGCGAGACAAAAAAGAAAAGAAAATATTGCCGAGTATCTGTTGTACATGTGGCAGGTGGAAGACCTGATACGTGCCAACAACTTCGATATGGATTCCATCCGCCGCACGGTGGTAGACCGCTACGACCAGCCGGAAGAGGTGAAGGAAGAGATTGCCCGATGGTATGAGGAACTGATCGAGATGATGCGTTCCGAAGGGGTGAAGGAGAAGGGACACATCCAGTTGAACCGGAATGTGATTATCGCCTTGACCGACCTGCACCTGCGGCTTCTGAAATCGCCGAAAGAGATGGTCTACGGCGCGGCTTATTATAAAACACTCCCTTATATCGTCCAGCTCCGTGCCAAATCGGGCGGCGAAGAATTGCCTGAACTGGAGACATGCTTTAATGCCATTTACGGTTTCCTGATGCTGAAGATGCAGGGCAAGGAGATCAGTCCCGAGACGATGGAGGGTATCAAACAAATCAGTTCGTTCCTGGCGCTTCTGGCCGAGAAGTATCGTGAAGATATGAATGGGAAACTGAAATTAGAAGAATAAAAACAAGATGAAGACGATATTAGTAACAGGGGCTAACGGGCAATTAGGCAACTCGATCCGTCTGCTGGCTGCCGGCTATCCGCAGTTTGCATTCGTGTTTACGGATGTGGACACGCTCAATATCTGCGACGCTCCGGCGGTGGATGCGTTCGTGCGGGAAAAGAAAGCGGACTATATCTTGAACTGCGCCGCTTATACGGCGGTGGATAAGGCTGAGGATGACGAAGCGCTTTGCCTCCGTATCAACCGCGATGCGGTGAAGAACCTGGGCGAAGCGGCCCGTGCCGTAGGGGCGAGGGTGATACATGTCTCTACGGATTATGTGTTCGACGGAACGAACCATCTTCCGTATGTGGAAACGGATGCGACTTGTCCGGCTTCTGTCTACGGGCGTACGAAGTTAGCGGGGGAAGAGGCGTTGTTAGCGGTTTGTCCGGATGCGGTGATTATCCGTACGGCATGGTTGTATTCCGAGTTCGGGAATAACTTTGTCAAGACGATGTTGCGGTTAGGTGGTGAACGTGAACAGCTGTCGGTTGTCTTCGATCAGGTCGGTTCGCCGACGTATGCGGGAGATCTGGCGGCGGCTATCCAAACTGTGTTGGTGCAGGCTGAGGAAGGCGCTTTCGTTCCGGGTATCTATCATTTCTCCAATGAAGGCGTTTGCAGCTGGTACGATTTTGCGGTCAAGATCATGGAGTTGGGAAATGCTCCCTGCCATGTCCTTCCGATCGAATCGAAAGATTATCCGGCAAAGGCAGCCCGCCCGCATTTCAGCGTCATGAACAAAGCGAAGATTAAAGCGACATACAAAATCGATATCCCGCATTGGGAAGCGAGTTTGCGTAGGTGTATAAATACGCTTTCCAAATAAGTAACAAAACGAAATAAGATAAATAACAATGAGTCAGTATTCAGAAGAGATTGAGAGAAGAAGAACGTTTGCTATTATCAGCCACCCGGATGCAGGTAAGACGACTCTTACCGAAAAACTGTTGCTCTTTGGTGGTGCCATTCATGTGGCAGGTGCCGTAAAGTCCAACAAGATCAAGAAGACGGCAACTTCCGACTGGATGGAGATTGAAAAGCAGCGTGGTATCTCTGTCGCAACCTCCGTGATGGCTTTCGACTATTCCGGTCATAAAATCAACATCCTCGATACTCCCGGTCACCAGGATTTCGCCGAAGATACGTTTCGTACGCTGACGGCTGTAGACAGTGTTATCATCGTGATCGATACCGCAAAGGGTGTGGAAGCGCAGACCCGCAAACTGATGGAAGTCTGCCGTATGCGTAAGACCCCCGTGATTGTTTTCGTCAACAAGATGGACCGCGACGGTAAAGACCCGTTCGACTTGTTAGACGAGATCGAGGAAGAACTGCATATCAACGTCCGCCCGCTCAGCTGGCCGATCGACATGGGACAACGCTTCCGTGGCGTCTATAATATATACGAACAGAAACTGAACCTCTACACGCCGAGCAAGCAATATGTGACGGAGAACGTAGAGTTTAAGGATATCAACAGCCCGGAACTGGAAACTTATATCGAACCGGAACAGGCCGAAAAGTTGCGTTCCGATATCGAACTGATAGAAGGCGTTTATCCGGAATTTGACGTCGCTACCTATCTGAAGGGCGATATCGCGCCGGTATTCTTCGGTTCTGCCTTGAATAACTTTGGGGTAAAGGAATTGCTGGATTGTTTTATCAACATCGCCCCTTCTCCCCGTCCCGTTGCGGCAGTGGAGCGTGTGGTCGATCCGGAAGAGGATACCTTCTCCGGCTTCATTTTCAAGATTCATGCCAATATGGATCCGAACCACCGCAGTTGCATTGCTTTCGTCAAGATTTGTTCCGGCCGCTTCGAGCGTAATGCGAACTATAAGCATGTCCGTTTCGGCAAGATGATGCGTTTCAGCAGTCCGACGGCTTTCATGGCGCAAAAGAAAGAGGTGGTGGATGAGGCCTTTGCCGGCGATATCATCGGTCTGCCGGATACCGGAAACTTCAAGATCGGCGATACGCTGACTTCCGGCGAGGATCTCCGCTTTAAGGGCTTACCGAGCTTCTCGCCCGAGATGTTCAAATATATCGAGAATGCCGATCCGATGAAGGCAAAGCAGCTGAACAAGGGTATTGAGCAGCTGATGGACGAAGGTGTCGCACAGCTTTTCACGAACCAGTTCAATGGTCGCAAGATTATCGGTACGGTCGGACAGTTGCAGTTCGAGGTAATCCAGTACCGCTTGCTGCATGAATATGGCGCGCAGTGTAAGTGGGAACCGATCAGCCTTTATAAAGCCTGCTGGATTGAAAGCGACAATGCTGTCGCTCTCGAAAACTTCAAACGGCGCAAAGCCCAGTATATGGCACTTGACAAGGAAGGACGCGATGTCTACCTGGCCGATTCGGGATATGTCCTGACGATGGCTCAGCAAGATTTCCCGGATATTAAGTTCCATTTTACGTCGGAGTTTTAATAAATCGATATATCATGTGAAAGGCGGTTCTCGGATCGCCTTTTTTGTATCCATATCTTTGAAAAAAGATATGATTACTTTTTATTGTCCTGAAATAGATGTACATTTATGGCTTAACCCATAATAATATTCATATGAAAGGACGAATTACAATTTCAATACTGCTCTCATTTCTGTTGATTGGATGTGGAGAAGCTAATAGACAACCGGTAGATGATCTCATCACGGTTGATGTTACGGCAAATTATCCGGAAAAGGAATTGATTCTTCAGGACTTCATGGATGTGGAATATGTTCCTTTGGAAACTACTGACGAATTTCTTGTGAAAGGCAGAGTGATGGATGTTGGTAAGGATCTTATAACTGTGGTGAATACAAAGGAAGGAGAAGTCTTGCTTTTTGACAGAGCGACCGGTAAGGGAGTAAAGAATATTAACCATAGGGGGCAGGGTCCAGAAGAGTATGTTTTACCTTTTAGTGTCCTTTTAAACGAGGATAAGAACGAGTTGTTTGTGAACGACCCTTTTTCCAGTAGGATACAAGTCTATGATTTGGAAGGTAATTATAAAAGAACCGTTTCATATAATAAGCAGGGCGCATTTGTTTTTTATGATTATAATGAAGACTATTTTTTATCAGAGGAGATTGGTGTACCTGGAAACGAGGGGCCAGCAAATTCGTTTTTCTTATTATCCAAACAGGATGGGAGTATAAAGGATATTGAGATTACTTACGGGAAAAGAAAATCAGTGGTGATTGCGAAAGACGGTCTTGTAAATTTTCCCCCAAACGGGTTTATTGTTCCTTTTCAAAACGGCTGGGTATTGACAGAACCTTCCGCTGATACTATATATTTGTATCAACCGGATAATGGTGTTCGTCCTTTTATGGCAAGAGTCCCTTCTGTGCAAGTCATGGAGCCGGAGGTCTTTCTTTTCCCTGGTGTTCTTACAGACCGTTATTATTTTATGCAGACGGTAAAAAAAGAATATGATTTTGGGAAAGATGAAGGATTCCCTTCTACCGATCTGATGTATGATAGGCAAGAAAAGAAGATATACCAATACTCTCTTCTCAACAATGATTTCAAAGATAGAAAGGAAGATATGTTCTTACGTAATCTGAGTAATAAGATCGCATATCAAACGGTAATGGATGCTTCTTCTTTGATAGAGGCCAATAAAGATAGTAAACTGAATGGTAAATTGAAAGAGATCGCAGGGAGATTGAATGAAGATGACAATCCGGTGGTTATGTTGGTGGAATACAAAAAATGATCAATTTGCGAACCTTATAAAATACTTTTTATTTCTTCCAGACTGCGTACTGTGTAGGTCGGCGTAAATCCTTTTGCCGGCAGACCTTCCGGGTTAAGCCATAGCTGGTCTATCCTGGAGTTGTGGGCACCAACGATATCGGCTTCCCAGCTGTCGCCGATCATTAGGGTTTCGCTGCGGCGGGAATTGGTGTTTTTGAGGGCGAAATCGAATATCCCTTTATGCGGTTTCTGGATGCAGGCATCTTCGGAAAGAATCATCTTTTCGAAGTAAGGCGCAAGGCCGGAATTGCTGAGTTTCTTGAATTGTACTTCCCGGAAACCGTTGGACAGGATATACAGGCGGTAGGAGGGGCGCAGGTATTCCAACAGCTCGATTGCGCCCGGCACGAGGCGTGTCTTGCGGGTGGTGCGTTGCAGGAAGTCGTTGTTGATTGCCAATACCGCATCCTTGTCTTCTATCCCCATCGGGCGGAGCATGTAGCGGAACCGTTCGACGATCAGTGTCATGCGGTCTATCTCATTGTTGCGGTATTGTTCCCATAGCAGGTTGTTGTGTGGCCAATAGATGTCGAAGAAAGCCTCGAAGGAGGCATAATACCGGTCAAAGTGGTGAGCGGCATATAGTTCTTCGAGGCATTCTTTATTGTTGTGGTACGTATCCCAAAGGGTGTCGTCCAAATCTATAAAAAGACTTTTATATCTTATCATCCGACTTCTATCACCAGATATTTACCTAAGCTCCAGAACGCTTTTTCGTCTGTGATCTTCAGCGTGATGTTGCCGTCTTCATCTTTTACAAACTCATAAGAGCCTTCCGGATGGTTGGATTTCAGTTTTGCTTTGCCGGCGAACAAAGGAATCTCTTTCACTTCGCGGATGTCGATAGAGATGAAATAGTCCTTGTTGAAGCCGCTCTGCAGCACTTTGGACTTGGAGAACAGGCCTCCGCCTGAAAGAATCTTCTGGTCTTTCAGCTCTTTGGATGTACCGAAGCAGTAGTAAGCTGTGTTAAGAGCCTTGTCCTGTTCCTGTAGCTTTTCAGACTGTGCGGCGGTTGTTGTTGCCAGGCCTTCCACATCTTCGTTCAGCGAAGCGACCATTTCGTCCAGTTCCTGGATGCGTACGTTCTTCTTTGCCAAGTCTTCCTGCAAGGTGACGATCATGTTTGCCTTCTGGTCCAGTTCGGAAGAAAGGCGGCTGATTGTTTTGCGCAGGGCTGCCGACTGAATTCCGCTCTTTTTCAACTTCTCTTCCAGTTCGCTGATCTGCTGTTTATTCTTTTTCAGCGTTTCGCTGATCAACTGCATATTTTCTTTGATCTGTTCGCGGTTGCTCTTGTTCAGATCGCCTTTTTGCTGTTGGATATTGAGATAGTTTTCAGCATCGCGGATCGACTGGATGTCAGCCTCTACATCGTTGAGTGTGCCGAGTATCTCGTCCATCTCGGAGTTTGCTTTCGTGTTTTCAATTCTCAGAGAGTCGTTTTCTGCTTTCAGCTTCTTGTATTCCGCTGAATTTTGTCCGCAGGAAGACAGCATGGCTGCGCAAATCGTTGTTGCAATTAATACCTTTTTCATTTTCTTTTTGTTGTTACGTTAAACTTCTGTTCCTGTCTCTTTGTCCTTTTTATCTTTTAAGCCTGCTAAAACTATAACAATTTCTCCTTTCGGTTCGTTCACGGTAAAGTGGGCGATTACCTCTTCGAGCGTGCCGCGCACTGTTTCTTCGTGTATCTTGGATATTTCGCGCGATACGGAAACGGGGCGGTCATTCCCGAAGAACTCGGTAAGCTGTGTCAGCGTTTTGACCAGCCGGAAAGGGGATTCGTAAAAGATGATGGTGCGCGGTTCCGTCGAAAGTTCTTTCAATCGGGTCTGCCGTCCCTTTTTCTGGGGCAGGAAACCTTCGAAGCAGAACTTCTCGTTGGGAAGTCCCGATGCGACGAGTGCCGGCACGAAAGCGGTTGCTCCCGGCAGGCATTCCACCTCCACGCCCTGGCGTACACACTCGCGCACGAGCATGAAACCGGGATCGGATATCGCGGGGGTTCCGGCGTCGGACACCAATGCGATGTTTTCGCCCGCCTTGATACGGGCTGCCACCTGTTCCACGGTCTTATGCTCGTTGAACTTGTGGTGCGACTGCATCCTGTTCTGTATCTCGAAATGCTTGAGCAGAATGCCGGTAGTACGCGTGTCCTCCGCTAAAATGAGGTCGGCCTCTTTCAGCACGCGAATCGCCCGGAAAGTCATGTCCTCCAGGTTTCCGACGGGAGTGGGTACTACTGTTAATTTTGCCATAATCCTTTATTCTTTAGAGGAAGCGTTTTTCGAGCAGCTTAATAAAATCGGCCACCGCTTCATCTTCTATGTTCCATTTTAATTCGTTATTCAAATAGGTGATCGAGTCTTCATAAGAATGAATCTCGTTCAGGTCGTTGATAGCCTTGTTCATCCGTACTTCGTCACCTCCGAACAGTTCGCGGCGGAAACGGAAACGGTCGTTCAGGCTGAAAGCTTTCCTGAAGTCGGAAAGGTTTTTCTTTTCCAGGATATCGTTCAGGAATAATCCTCCACGCTCTGCCGTCGTCGCCTTATTCGGTACTTCCACTGCGGGCGGAGCCGGTTCGACGACCGGTTCGGGCTTGACGGCCACCGGCTCTTTCACCGGAATTTCTTCGCGGAGTGCTTCCGTGACAATCTCTTCCGGAGTGGCTTCTACTTTCTCCGGCTGTTCGGCAATAACCGGGTCGGCTACTGCGGAAATTGGCTCGGGAGTGATATTTTTTGGTTCGGGAGCTATAATTTTTGGCTCCTGTGCCGTTTCTGCCGGGGCGGCAACCGATGGAGGGATGGACTGGATCAAAGCCTGATGTTCTTCCATCTGTTTGCGCAACATCTCGATCTGAGCAGCTTCCAGCGAGTGGAGGTCTTTCAGAATCTTATGCGTGAGATCGAAAGTCTGGCTGAAGAAAGACACCGGGTACACTTCTGCATCCCGCATTCCGGCAACCAACGTTTCAAGCTCCCGAATATCCAGAAGCAGATAATCTATTTTTTCTTTATTTGCCATTCCTTTTTTTACCATTCATGAAAACCAATAAGCCGGCTTTCGTTTATATTGCAACAAAAATAGGTATTTCTTATATATGTAACGCGTTTATTGTATGAAATATTGTTATTCCTTCACGGTCCTTTCGTTGTATGCACATCGACAAATCATCATTTATCGGTTCAAATATTCTTAAAACTTAAACAAGTGGGAAGGTCCTGACTCGTCAAGATCGCCTGTGAAATGGTATTGCAGTACTTCATGGGGTTGTAGTGCCGTAAAGGAAAGAATAACCCGGCAGATAGAATGAACGATGCGGGATGTGTGCCCCCTCCAGACCTACCCGCTATTCATGTTACAGCCGTGAAACAAAAGAACTCCAACTGTAACATAGAAGGAAGACAATTGTGACACGAAAAGAATCCAGCTGTGACATGCAATAGAGGACCGATGTTTACCCGTTATTGATTCACTTTTTGCCAGATGTGAAACAAATGATGATTTAACGGGGTGTTCTTCGATGCACACGGAAATACCAAACAGACTCTGCCGAAACAAAAACAAGCCCCGGGAGATGGTAACACTTCCGGGGCTTCGTCGTTTATTATTCTTCGAACTCTTTTGGCAAGTTGACCAGATAGAGCCGGTGAGTCGCACGTGTAAAGGCCGTGTAGAGCCAGCGATAAAAATCTTCGCCCAGCATCTCCTCGGTGATGTAGCCGATATCCAGGAAAACGTTCATCCATTGTCCGCCCTGTGCCTTGTGGCAGGTGACGGCATAGGCAAACTTGACTTGCAGGACGTTATAATGCGGGTCGGCCTTCATCTTTTTCATCTTGCCCGCCTTTGTCGGTATGTCGTCGTAATCTTCAAGGATGGTGTAAAACAGTTTGTCGTTCATCTCTTTCGGTAGTGCAGGCGCGTCTGTCTGCAACGTGCCGAGCAGGATTTTGACATCCATCTCGAGATCGTAGTCCTGAAAACGAACCAGTACGTCTGCGAAGCGGAAACCGTAAAGTTCGTACGTCCTTCGTACACGGAGCACCTGCACGATCTCGCCGTTCGCGATAAAGTCCATCTCCTTGCAATCGGCCGTCCAAAAATAGTTGTTTTTGGCCACCATCAGGCGGTCGCCGGACGAAAGTTCCTCCTCGCGGTAGAGGATACGGTTACGGATGCCGTTATTATATATGGTAGCCCTCTTATTGGAGCGGGAGATGATCATGGTATCCTCGATCCCGTCCCGGCTGTAGGCGGAAGATATCTCTTCGATCAGTTCGTCTCCGTTCACCTTCCTGAAGTCGGTAAAGCCTTTCAGCCGGAGCTTGGGAAATATTTCCACCGCATCATTCCGTAAGGCGTCCCTGAGACGGGTGGCATTGAACAGGATTCCGGAGTCTTCACTTTGGCGGACCACTTGGGTAAGCGTGATTTCCTCTACTTTCAGATTGTATCCCTGCAGGACTTGCCGGCTGAGAGCGGGGCTTTCGGACTGCATGACAGGAGGGAGCTGCGCCACGTCGCCCATCAGGATCAGCCGGCAGTTCTCGCCGGAGTAGACATATTGGATCAGGTCGTCCAACAGACGTCCCGTTCCGAAGACAAACGAGTCCAACCCGTCGTTGGCGATCATGGAGGCTTCGTCAACGATGAATAACGTGTCTTTATGCAGGTTGTCAGCCGGATGGAAGCCTGTCGGTTCGTTGGAGAACGCTTTCTGGCGGTATATTTTTTTATGGATCGTGTAGGCTTTCTGTCCGGCGTAACCGGAAAAGACCTTTGCCGCCCGCCCGGTCGGAGCCAGAAGAATACTTTTTTGCTTGAGTTCCGCCATCGTCTTCACCAGTGCGCCGACCAGCGAAGTTTTTCCAGTTCCTGCATATCCTTTTAGCAATAGCAGCGAATCCGTCTCTTCCGAAAGCAGGAAATCAGTCAGCCTGTTTAATGCTAAAAACTGGTCTTCGGTCGGATTATATGGGAAATTTTGTGTAATTTGGCGGCTTAAATAACTATTTATCATTTTGATCGCAATAATTTTCGCGATAAAGGTAGTGTATTAAATATTCTTTTTTAAATTTGCCGAACGAAATAAATTCAAAAAACAA
>QWCH01001857.1_pt1 | contig 29551 bp, 14 predicted proteins | sample 1972671 | NCBI WGS metagenome assembly QWCH01 (sample SAMN09866713, study PRJNA288562) | Human gut metagenome isolate term3_stool, whole genome shotgun sequencing... | isolation source: gut | host: Homo sapiens | place: USA: California
CAAAAGACTAATCGAAATCGCTGAAACCCGCATAAACACTGGCTTTTTTAAGCAACTCGATTTATTCAAACTCAATCGTTCCCGGTGGCTTACTCGTCAGATCATAGAATACTCTGTTTACTCCACGCACTTCATTGATAATTCTGCTCATCACCTTATTCAGAACTTCATACGGGATCTCTGCCGCCTCTGCAGTCATGAAATCAACTGTATTCACTGCTCTCAGTGCAACGGCATAATCATAAGTTCTCTCATCACCCATAACACCAACACTTCTCATGTTCGTCAGTGCTGCGAAGTACTGACCGATCGTGCGGTCAAGTCCTGCATTGGCAATCTCCTCACGGTAGATAGCATCTGCATCCTGAACGATACGAACCTTGTCTGCCGTTACTTCCCCGATAATGCGGATTCCAAGTCCTGGCCCTGGGAATGGCTGACGGAATACCAGCTTCTCTGGCAGTCCAAGTTCCAGTCCTGCTTTGCGGACCTCGTCTTTGAAGAGGTCACGAAGAGGCTCGATGATTTCCTTGAAATCTACATAATCCGGAAGTCCTCCTACGTTGTGGTGAGACTTGATCACTGCAGATTCTCCACCGAGTCCGCTTTCTACAACATCCGGATAAATTGTTCCCTGTGCAAGGAAATCAACTGCACCAATCTTCTTTGCTTCTTCTTCAAAAATACGGATAAATTCTTCACCGATGATCTTACGCTTTGCTTCTGGTTCTGTAACACCTGCAAGTTTATTATAATATCTCTCCTGTGCATTCACACGGATAAAGTTCAGATCGAACTGTCCTTTCGATCCGAATACAGCCTCTACCTCATCTCCCTCATCTTTGCGAAGAAGACCGTGATCTACGAATACGCAGGTAAGCTGCTTTCCGATTGCTCTGGAAAGAAGTCCTGCTGCCACTGAAGAATCAACTCCGCCTGACAATGCAAGCAGTACTCTGCCGTCTCCGACTTTTTCACGGATCTCTTTAATTGTATTCTCCACAAATGCATCCATTTTCCAGTCACCAACACATTCACAGACATTTTTTACAAAATTATTGATCATCTTTGTTCCTTCAGCAGTATGGAGTACCTCTGGATGAAACTGGATTGCATACAGCTTTTCTGCCTCATTTTCGGCAGCTGCTACAGGACAGTCTGCTGTATGTGCAGAAATCTCAAATCCCGGTGCAATTTTTGAAATATAATCAAAATGACTCATCCAACAGATTGTCTTTTCAGATACTCCCTCAAAAACTTTGGATTCCTTCTTATCAATAATAACTTCTGTCTTTCCGTATTCTCTGACCTCTGCTCTCTCAACTTTTCCACCAAGAACATGAGACATCAACTGTGCTCCATAACATAATCCAAGAACCGGAATACCAAGCTTGAACAACTCATCTGTATAAGTCGGTGAATCCGACTCATAGCAACTGTTCGGTCCCCCTGTCAGAATGATTCCCTTAGGATTCATTTCTTTAATCTTCTCAATATCCGTCTTGTAAGAATAAATTTCACAATATACATTACATTCTCTGACACGGCGTGCAACCAACTGATTATACTGGCCACCGAAATCAAGAACGATCACTAACTCTTTCTTCAAGGCTCTCCTCCTGTAAAATATGATCTTATAAGATCTTCTTTTTTGTTTCGTATCTTTAATTATAGTAGAGCTTTCCCGCTTTTACAAGCATTATTTCAGTCCTTCCAAACTGTACATATTTCAGTCCGCCAACCTGTCATAAATTGGGCAGACTGACACCTGTGGCTCACCATTGCACACAACACATCACTTAACAGTTCAGTGTTCTTTCTCCGGCAAATTATATCTCATGTGAACCTGGATACATCTTACCGGATTTTTGCAAAAAAGAAACTCCGATACTCCGCATCGTCTATCTCTACTGTTGCCCGGATGCAATTCACCGGATTTTGCAATAAAAAGAAGCAGTCCTGCATTACCAGAACCGCTTCCTCTTTTCAATCCTATTTTTTCTATAATCAAGCTGCATATTTTTCAAGTTCTTTCTGTAATTCTTCACATTGATCCGAATACATCTGAAGTTCGATCACGTTATTAAGTCCAAGGTGCATAATGCCAAGCAATGATTTTGCATCTACCACTGCACGACCTTTTCTCATATCCATATCAAAATCATATTTTGAAACTGTATTAACAAACGCTACAATTTCCTCAGGATTTTTAAATGTAATCTGCATCTTACTCATTCTTCTCACCTCTTTATTTCCCGACTATGTAATGCATGAAACCCTTTTCATCTAAATCAGTTGGTATCATACCATATATTTCTATCTTGAAAAGGTGGAAATTCTTTAAAAAGGTGGACTATTTTAATCTATTTTATTGCATTTTTTTGCGAAATTCCGTTGGAAGCATCCCCACTTCTTCTTTAAATACCCGGCTCATATATTTGGGGTCTGAATATCCTGTTAATTCCGCAATCTGATTTAATTTTAGCTTACTGTTCAACAGCAAATCTTTGATCTTTTCTATTCTGAATTTCCGAACTGTTTCTGTAAAACTGCTCTGCGTCTCTTTCTTAAACTGCGTACTCAGATACTCTTCCGAAACGTAAAGCCTGCTGGCTGTCTCTTCCAGAGTAATTCCCTCACTATAATATTTTTTTGCCATCTCGACTGCTTTACGAACCATTGTACTGAAGGCTTCATTTCTCTGGAGATCCTCTTTTTCAAAATTAAAATAATTTAATAATTCTTCCATCGCCCGTCGGATCTGCTTCCAGCTCGTTGCCTGACCTATTTCAAGAATCAGAATAAGCACCTGGATCTCTGCTCCAAGCTCCCATTGGATCTTGTACATATTTACAATATTCAGACTGAAACGGATCAGACAATCTTTCAGTGTCTCTGGAAAGCAAAACAGCCCTTCCAGCATTTCACACAATTCTTCAAAGCACTTTTCCAACTCTTTTTTTCTTCCTGCCAATGTACAATCTCGTGCCCGTAATTCAAGTTCTGCAGGATATTTCAAAGGAAGAAGTTCCTGTTCCTGTCCCTCTATTCCATTTTCACTGATCAGCACGCCTCTTCCAAGTGTCAGATTCCACTGCCGCAATAACGGTATTTTCGTCCGATATCGCCACAGATCCATCATATGATCGATTCTTTTCCACACGCAGACTACATCTCCATTGAGATTGCTGCATAACATAGGGACAATATTTTCCTGAAAGTATTTCTCTGCCATTTCAAATTCTGCTGTCTGATATACGATCACAAATATTTCCTGCCATACTTCCAATGGAAGAATGCAAACTCTAAATTTATTTTCCTTTTGCAGACTTCTTTTCAGCAAATGAACTGCTTCTGCTTTATTTTTTTCAAAATCTTCCCCCAACCACAAAATAAACATCCCACAGGGGTCTTCCACCGTAAATCCGTAAGTTCTGACTGTAATCTCATTTAATTTATTCTCTGGCTGATACTGCCCGTTCATACACCCGATCAGGAGATTTTCCACTGTAAAAGATGCGTTCAGCCAGTACTCATTTCTCATTTTTTCACGAATCTGCATCAATGCCTTTTTTAACTGGATCGGTCGGATAGGTTTCATAATATAACCGTCCACGCTCAGTTCAATCGCCTGCTTTGCATGTTGAAAGTTTTCCGTTCCGCTTAGAACTACCACTTTAAAATCAAATGCTTCCGCACGAAGTTTCTTCAACATCGACATTCCATTCATTCGTGGTAATTCTATATCCATAATCACCAGATTCGGACGTAATGCACTGATCAGCTCATAACCAGACTGTCCATTCACGGCTGTTCCCACCAGTTCATAATCGGAATCAACTTTTTGCAGGATTGACTGTATCTGCTGCAGTATTTTTTCGTCTTTCTCAATAATTACAGCCCGCACTTATCTGCCCCTTTCAAGAATCTTACTGCCTGCTTTCGTTTATCTTGTCGTCTATTTCATGGTTTCATCATTATTTGCATTATAACATATCTTCCTGCTATCAGAAAAGAAAAAGCAAAAGGACTTTGAATTCCCATCTGCTCCTTTGAGATTCTGTCCTTCTGCTCTCTCTAAACTAAATTCTATTTTTCTCTCATTTATCTGCTCTCATTTACATATGTCGCAAATGTTGATGGAGATATTTTTCTCTTGTTGCCATCCCACCTCTGATATGTCGTTCTGATTTATTCATGTCCAACACTTTTCGTGCCTCCTGTGCCAGAGAGGGATTGATTTGAAGAAGCCGTTCGGTGACGTCTTTATGTACCGTACTCTTACTTATCCTGAATTGCTTCGCAGTCTGTCTCACCGTCGCACTATTTTCTATAATATAGTCTGCGATTTCCACCGCCCGCTCCTCAATATAATCTCTCATGGAAAAGCCCCTGCATCGTTTATTTTTTACAATCTATGCAGAGGTCTGAGGATGTATGTCTGAATTGCATATTCAGACAATATCTCCTGATCATCCGCGACATATGGCAATTCATATACAGGGGACACTTAGTTTTTCTTCCTTATCCCCCGGATCGCCAGCACGATTCCCGTCCACATAATCGCTGTTCTTGCCAGCCACTCAACTTCGCCGCCAATGATATAACAGATCAGATATATAATAACTACTGCAACAATTATTTTCACAATATTATCTTTTTTCTCTTTCTCATTCTGCAGACGTTCTGACACAGCTCCGATGGTATTCTGATCTAGATTCATCTTTCTGAAAATAGCTCCAAGGACCTGAACTGCAGGATTCTCGAACATCCGCTCTCCTCTTCCGTTGGCGATTTCTTTAAAAATTTTGGACATCCAGTTCGTATAAGTTATTCTTCTCATAAGTCATATTCCTTTCTGCTGCTTCATTGCTGCCGTATTGATTCAGTCTGTATTCATTTGAGAACTGCATTTACAACTTATTTTTTTAAATAAGCTTTCAAATTTGTGTAACAAAAAATAAGAACCAGATAAGAGTTCCTCATCTGATTCTTATTATCTCATTTCAGGTATCCTTTTGTACGGACACCCTTCTTTGCATTTTTAACACTGCATCTTAGTATCTTTTTCTTTTCAGCACGGTTACAACCGCCCCTGCTGCCAGTATCATCAGTGCAAATGCTCCTGCGATCGGTGCAGTATCTCCGGTCTTGGCTGCTCTGTTAGCGGATGTGCCATTTCCTTTGCCCGATCCATTTCCTTTACCTGCTGTATTTCCATTATTCTGACCATTGTTGGAATTACCGTTCTGGTTATCCTTTCCATCATCAGACTTGGATTTTACAACCAGGTTGTTGATTGCATCATGAATCGCATCTGCATAAGCATCTACTTCTGCCTGCTTGGACAATGGCTGATTTCTGTCGACCTTGGCGATCGCATCTTTCAGTGTCTTCACAGTTGCGTCTGTATAAATACTCAGATCAGCCGGTACTTTTGCAAGTGCTTCATCCACTTTCGTGTAATCTGCCTTGATCATTTTCAGTGCTGCCTGTGCATTTTCAAATCTTGCTTTTGCTGCCTGGAACTCATCTGCTGATACATTTCCTGTACTGCTGTCCAGTGCCATCAGTGCATCGTAAGCTTCCTTATACTCTGTATAAGTCTCTTCTGTGTAATCTCCTGCTTCAGACTTGAACTGAATCTTATCTCTGTAAGCATCCATATCTGTTGCTCTTAATACAAGACCATCGATTGCATTGCGGATAGACTGTACTGCTTCTGCAATCTGTTCTGCTGTACCGGATGTCTTCAATGCATTCATGTTATCCGCATTTACAGTTGCTGCCAGAACTGTATAGGAATCTGTTGTATAATTAGCTGCTTCATATTTTGCTGCATCACTTAATGCTGCATTCAGTTCCACGATGCTGATAAGATTTGCTTTCGCATCCTGCATAGCACGGATATTGGCATCTGCCTTTGTCTCATCATCAATCTGGCTTTCAGCCTGTGCGATAGCTGCTTTCAGGACTGCATAGCTGTCGCTTGTGTAATTTTCCGCATTGACTTTCTTCATCTCATCAATGACTGTCTGTACTGCGGATGTATCTTTCAGTACAAGTGCTCCTTCTGCTGCCCGCAGAGCTGTCTCTGCTTCCTGTACACTTTCTGTTGTTCCATTTGCAAGAACAGCATTTGCTGCATCCAGTGCATCACTGTAATTCTTCCAGCTTGCTGCTGTATACTTCTTTTCATTTCCCTCATGCCGTTCATTGCATTCTGCGATCACGCTCTTCAGACTTCTCACATCAACTAATGCTGTAATACTGTCTGTATAAGCTGCTTTCTTTGCTGCGATCTCTGTCGGATTAACTCTTGTAGTATTATCTGCTTCGATCAGATCACTCAGAGCTTTCTTTGCATCGGTATATGCTTTGGCAGATGCTGTCGTATAATCATCTGCATTATACTCAACTCCTGCCTGAAGCTCCAGTTCAGCAAGTTCTCTTTCTACTTTTGAATACTCAAGAGCTGCTTCTTTTTCTTCAATCTGAGTCTTCAGCTTTTCTGCTGTATCCTGGGAAAGATTATCTGTATCTTCCAGTGCTGCCACAATCTTATTGAGTACAGTTTCATATGCTGTAAATGTCTTGGCTGTATAAACTTCAACCTCTCCGTCTTTCTGGCTCTTCTTCTCTGCAACTGCCCTGCGAAGTGCCTCAAGAACTGTAGCATTTGCTTTTACTTTTGCCTTACTGCATGCAGTCTTCAATGCACCTGCTGCTGTATCAACTGTATCCTGTGTAGCATACTCATTCGTTTTCAGTTCTTCAGCAACTGCTTTCGCTTTATCTACTGCTGCTTTAGAATCTGTTGTCCAGTTTGCTGCATCACTGCTTCCTGTTGCCGCAATCGCCTCATTCAGCTTTGTCTTGTCAACTGTAGCTGCTGCCTTACTGCTTGTCTTGATCATTGAAATTTCCGGAATATTTTCACCCCAGGTTACTGTTACATCCAAAATTCTTTTACCTGAAGCTACAGCAAATTCATTGATTGCCTGGCTCAGTTTACCAAGTGTAACTCTCTGGATATTACTTCCATCTTCATTTGCAATTCTTGCAGTTATAACTGCATCAGATGCTGCTCCATTCTGGATCATACGGATCGTTCTCTTTGCCTCCAGATCAGAAATGCGATAAGTAAATGATCCATTTGCTTCTGACGGCTTGTATACCGTACGGTAATCTTCTTCAAATACATTGGAAGGTACTTTTCCTTTTTCTTCGATCACGGTCGATACGATATCTCGATTTGACTCTGTAGAGATATAGGCTCCACCATTGATCTGGATCTCATAGAAATCAACCCATCTGTAACTGTATGTCTTAAGCGGTACAACTCTTAAGTAACGTCCGCTTACATTCAGCCCTGTCTGCTCTGCATACATATTTCCAGGATTCTCACTGTCATGTGTCAGAGCTGCATAATCTTTTGCTGTATCTGTATTGGCTGTATTCTCGAAAGAATTATTTCCTACAGTCAGCACTGTTGTCCAGTTTGCTGCATCAGGATCATTTGCTACTTCAAATTTTGCATAACGCAGGAAATCAAGACTTGTCTCTTTTACATAGTAACGGATGGACTTGAAGTCGATCGTCTGTCCAAGGTCAAACACGATCTTCTTTCCGCTATCCTGCACACCTGTGATCGTTCCATATGTTGTAAGGTCTCCGTCAAAAACATTATTGACGTTTCCACTTCCACGCATATCACGGCTTGCATCGTTCTGTGCAAAATCACTGGTTACTGTCTTTTCACCAATAAATTCATACGTTACTGTGAAAGCATCCCAGCTTACATCCACTGCTGCATCTGTATCATTATAAAGTCTGATATAACGTGCATCGGCTGCCTGGGACGGATCTGTTACCTCTGTCCACTCTACCCCATTCATAGAAGTCTGTAACTTCAGTGAAGTTCCTGTCGGACTGGTAATTCCTGTCACCGCCTTGATATGTCCAAGATCGATTCCGATATACTTTCTGGCTCCTACGCTTAAGGATGCTGCATTCAGTGATACAGTTCCTTCTGCTGCTGTTCCAAGGACCTCACAGTTCTCGATATTTGTAAATACGTTATCTTTTGTTCCTGTATTATTTACTCTTTCTGTTACCGTAAATTCTGAGAATCTCGCCCAAGTCTGTCGATATTCCAGATTGCGGATACGGATATACTGTGCAGAAATTCCGTTTAATTCAATATCCAGTACATCAGTTCCTGAAGTTGTTCCTGTATGGGATTCATATCCCGGAACGGCTGTCCAGCTCGTTCCATCTACAGATGTCTCAACTGTATATTTTACAAACTTATCACCATTGGACGGTGATCCTACTGCGATATGTACACTTTCCAATGTTGCAACCTTTCCAAGATTGTATCCAAGGAAATCATCTACATTTACAGCATCACCAGTACCTGTATTAAACCAGATAAATGTACTGTCATTTCCGTCACGAAGGAGTGATTCTGATCCCTGGTAAACACTCCAGCGATCCGGCTTCATTAATGTATAACTGAGTTCGCTGTCGTCTCCGTCATCTGTATTCTCATCTTTGTTGATCGTGATCTCATTAACCTGCAGCCATGCATCTGCTGCATTGTCTGCTGTTGCGATCAGGCGGATACCCATTGCTTCAAAATCTTTCGGAAGATTTTCTTTTGCAACACTTACTTCCTGGTTCTGGTTTCTGACACCTGCAAAACTATTGTTCATGCCTGTAAGCTCCAGATCTTTCCAGGTCTTTCCATCGGTTGTGTACTGCAGCTTTGCCTGATCCATATGATCTTTTCCTGCTCCAAGAAGGAACCGGATATCATTGATCTTGATTGCCTTACTGTAACTTACTCCGATATAGGTACCTGTTGTAATCTTATTCGGTGTCTTATAAATCGCACTTGTGCTGTCATCTCCGTCAAATAAGTTATCCGCAGAGCCTGTCGGTGTGTCTGTACGGCTTGTGATGTATTTACGGATCACTTTGTCCGGATTCAGGGCAAGTTCTGCTTTGCCTGATACATATTCAGCCAGTTTTTTAATAAACGGAACAATATGCTGTACTCCGACTTCTGCGACTTCCTGATAATTTACATACAGGAAATCATGCGTCTTGGACTGTGCGAATGCCGTTTCTCCTTCTGTATTGTATTCCACAACTGCGGATACATCTCCGTTCAGAGAACTCTTTACTCCATTCAGGTATGCAATCGCTGCATCTGTTGTATCTTTCCAACAATCCAGCCAGTAAACAATCTGATTTCTGATTGCCTCATTACCTGATTCTTTATACAATGCTGCTGCATCCTGAAGTGTCTGGAATTCCTGGATCAGATCATCCACATCTGCTTCTGTGACCGTTTCCGTTTCCAGTTTATCTTTAAATGCGTTGAGTTTTTCCTTCAGTTCTACTGACTCCTGAAGCTCAGTTACACGGCTGTCCATATTCTGATTGATCATATGCTTGGACAACTCTCTGAGTGCATCACTTGCTTCTGTCTCTACTGCCGAATTATGATCTACAAATGAAAATGCGTCTTCCCATGTCTGATCTGCATCGGCATCTGTATCCCAGATATTCCATGCATAGGATGCATTTGCAAAAATAGCTACTTTACTTGGCTCTGACTGCTGCATCGGGTTCAGCATGATTCCCTGAATCTTAGACGCATCAACACCACCATGAAGGAATGTGCTGTTACCACCCATGATCAGATGCTTATGTGAGTTATCTGAACAAGGCCAGTTGATCCACATGAAAGGACCTCTTCCTACATTATTTGTAAATGTAGTAGTAAAATTATTTGTAACCTCACCCCAGACACGTCCACCGGTCATAACGATCTGTACATTTTCCGGTACACTCTTCAGGGTCTGAAGTTCACTGGAACTTCCATTTCCCATATAATCATACGGAACGAACGGAAGTGTCATCTTCATATCAGGGTATTCCTGCTTCACCTCTGCCAGCCAGGTACTCATATCGTTCAGAAGTCTTACTTCATTTGCTGCTCCCGGATTTACAAAGTCATCCGCAAGAATCGCAATCTGACGTACTCCTGCATCAATTACCTGCTTAAACTTTGCTTTCAATTTTGCAAGATCTTCATTATAGTGTGCATCTGTATCAAAGCGGAAGTTATTTCCACTCGGAAATGGATGCAGGGCATACACAAATCTGCACTTGGAAGCATTTCCAGCTTCTGCAAGTGGTCTGATCTTACTCTCTAACTCTTCATCTGTATAGAGTTCATCCCAGTTTGCTCTGTGTTTCGGATCATCCTTTGGTGCATAGAAATAAGCATTTAACTTATAGTATCCCCCCCATGTCATCAGATTCACACGATCCTCTGTAGACCATGGATTTCCATAATATCCTTCAATAAATCCACGGCTTACAACATCTGCATAATCTTCAATCGTAAAATTTCTGATCGACAGGCTCTCTGTCTGTGCAAGTACATGATACAGTGTCGTCAGTCCATAAAAACTTGCATCTGTATCTTTTCCCAATACAGCAATCGTATTGTTGTCACTTTTCAGGAAATAGGAATCGGTATGATCAAATAATGAAGTATCTACAGCATATTCATCTACGATCTGATCATCTACTGTTCCGTCCGATCCGTAAACTCCTACATAAATGTTCGTTGCACCACTCTTTTCTGCATCTGATTCTGTCACATTCAGACCTTTCAGTTCTGCAGTCTCTTCAAGTCGTGCTTTTGTTGCATCGTCAATATCCTCATCATAAATGACATTGACATTCTTTTTCAGGATGTAGCTTCCATCCTGATACGTCATTTCCTGAGGATTCGGATAAAGCTTATATGTAACTTCTTCCGCTTCCTCAGCCTTTGCCGGTATTGCAGTCATCGGCAGAACCATTGCCACCGCCAGCACTGCTGCAAGTACCTTTTGGACTCTTCTTCCTTTCATGCTTTTTCCTCCCTTGCAAAATTTAATTTTATTTAACTATCAAATAAAATCACGCAAGTATACAAATCTATTATAACATTACAAGATTTTTTTTCCTTGTCATTACCGTTACTATTCTTCCTTATTTTTGTCTAATATGGAACTAAAAATCACCGGATTTTCAGATACTTCTCTTTAAAATCCGGTGGTTTTCTCCATCTTGAAACTATTCTTTTAATATTCAAATACAGCAACGCCATAAGCAGGGAGCGGATATGCAAAAGAATATTTCTGACCGTCGCACTCTTTCTTCACCGGCTTATAGATCTCGGTTCTCTTTTCTCCAGAACCTCCATACTCTTTCTCGTCGCTGTTCAGTACCAGCTTACACTGCCTCTTCGTCGGCACTCCAACCCGGTAATCTTCTCTTGCTACCGGAGTAAAGTTGCACACAAATAAAAGATTCTTTTTCTTTCCCTTTGAATGTCTGACAAAACTGAAGATACTTCTGAAAATATCATCTTTATTGATCCATTCAAATCCGGCCGGATCATTATCCAGCTCATACAGTGCAGGATGCTTCTTATATAAATGCAGAAGATCTCTGTACCAGTTCTGGATCTGCTGATGTGGTTCTTCTGAAAGAAGGAACCAGTCCAGTTCTCTCTCCTCGCTCCACTCACGCAGTTGTGCAAACTCCTGTCCCATAAAAAGAAGCTTCTTTCCCGGATGTCCTGTCATAAATGCATATGCTGCCTTGAGATTGGCATATTTGTCAAAGCCTTCTCCCGGCATCTTATTCAGCATGGAGCATTTCAGATGAACGACTTCATCATGCGAAAGAACAAGGATATAGTTCTCCGAATATGCATACTCCATGGAAAATGTCATCATATGATGTGCATTTTTCCTGAAATACGGATCCAGCTTCATATACTCTGTAAAATCATGCATCCATCCCATATTCCACTTCAGGCTGAATCCCAGTCCGTCATCCTCCGGGTTTCCTGTAACCTTTGGCCATGCAGTGGATTCTTCTGCGATCATCATCGTCCCCGGATTTCTTCCAAGTACAACAGAATTAAGATGCTTGAAAAACTCAATCGCCTCAAGATTCTGATTTCCACCATACTTGTTTGGGACCCACTGTCCGTCCTGCTTTCCATAATCAAGATAAAGCATGGATGCCACTGCATCGACACGCAGTCCGTCCACATGGAAATGCTCGATCCAGAACAATGCATTTGCAATCAGGAAATTCCGTACCTGCGGCTTTTCATAATCAAAGATCTTCGTTCCCCAGTCAGGATGCTCTCCCTTTCTCGGATCTGCATACTCAAAAGTCGGTGTTCCGTCAAAATCAGCCAGTCCGTGAGCATCCTTCGGGAAATGTGCCGGAACCCAGTCAAGAATCACACCAATCCTATTCCGGTGCAGATAATTGATCATATAAGCAAAATCTTCCGGTGTTCCATATCTGGAAGTCGGTGCAAAATAACCAGTTACCTGATATCCCCATGAGCCATCAAATGGATGCTCCGCGATTCCCATCAGTTCTACATGCGTATACCCCATCTTTTTTACATATTTTGTAATCGCTTCTGCAAATTCACGATAAGTATAAAATCCCTCATCTTCCCTTCCCGGATGCCTCATCCAGGAACCCATATGCACTTCATAGATGGATAACGGATTTTCTTTATTATCCCATTTTTTTCTGCTTTCCATCCAACGGTCATCCGTCCATTTTAAATGAGAAATGTCCGTAATCCTGGAAGCAGTTCCCGGCCGAAGTTCTGCATAATTGGCAAATGGATCTGCCTTATAGATCAGCTCTCCGCTCTGTGTCTCAATACAGTATTTGTACATCTGTCCGTCTTTCGCTTCCGGTACAAAAACTGTATAGATTCCTAATGGCTCCTGCCGCTCCATCCTGTCCGCTGCAGCATCCCATCCATTAAACTCTCCGATCACTGAAACACTCTTTGCATGTGGAGCCCATACTGCGAAATAAACACCCTTTTTACCTGCTGTCACTTCATGTGCACCAAGCTTCTTATAAATCTCATAATGATTCCCCTGCCCGAAAAGGTAGTGATCCAGTTCTCCTATCTCATAAGGCTGCAGTTTTTTCACTGCCTTCTTCTTTGTAACCATAAATCCACCTCACTGCTCGAATTCTTTCATTGCTTGGGATTTTGCTCCCAACATCATAGCATCATTATACTTGATGTACCTGAAAAAAGAAAGAGAAAACATATTTTTGCACAAAAATAGACAGCCTTTCCCAAGACTGTCTATTAATTCTGACTAAATTTTGTCGTTAAATGTTGAAATCTCGTTCGGAAAGAATAATTCTGTCCGACGAATCTGTATTTCTTCCGAATACTCTCTTCACCAGCTTCTTGGCTGAAGCTTTCTGTGAATGTGCGATTGCCTTATCCATTACTTCTTTTACTTCCGCAACAGTTACTGAATGATCTTCTCTCTGAAGAGAATCAATGCAACTGTAAAGAGCAAGAATACCCATTTCATCAATCTTGTAACCATTCTCCTGGGCATAAGTCTGACCAAATGTTACAAGCTCATCATTAATGAAGATCGGCACTTCCAGACGGGAAGTAAACTTTCTCCTGAACTCACGGTTGGAGGAAAGCAGACGATCTAACGGCTTTCTCTGTTCCTCAAGCACGATCAGAAGTTCTCCTGTATCACGCTCCATTGCCCTGTTCAGCTTGGCGACTGTCTTTTCATTCATCTTTCCTGCTTTTTCAATGATCAAAGCACCACCGTATAATTTATCGAAAATATCTCCGATCTTTTTCTTATTCAGGGACTCTCCTGTCACGATTGCTACCTTACCCTGACGGATCTCTCTCTGCTTCTGGATTGCTTTAACTACATCTACTGCAAGAACAGTCTTGCCATTTCCTTTATCTCCAATAATCAGGAGATTTCCTGTCTTCGACGTTCCCTTCCGGTTTGTACAGTTCTTATCCTGCTCCAGAACATCTACTAACTGTTCGCTCATGCCACGCACAGGAACAAAATAAGAGAATAATTTCTTCTGTTCTTCTGTCAGGCCGGCTCTTGTACCGATTCCGCTCTGAGTTTCCAGATCATATCTTCCATGTACTACAAATCCTGTATCCATGGATAATGCATCTGAAATTTCATCCAGTGGCAACGGAGAAGTCTTACCTGTAGCGATCAGCTTTGCAGTTTCCTTTCTGCTCAACGGTGTCGTAGCCGACATGATATCAATTCCATCATCTTCGTCCGGAATCTCCCGATCATCCGGCTCTTCACTGTGCTTCGGATCTACCTTGAATTCATCTTCAAAATCAGGTGCATCTTCCTCGTCCGGTTCTTCGTCCGGTTCTTCTTCGTCTTCATAGTAGAATTCCTCATCATCTGCTAACTCATCATCATCCGATTCTTCATAATAAGCTTCATCGTCATCTTCATATTCGTCATCATAGATTTCATCTTCATACTCATCTTCATCATAGGATGTATATTCATCTTCTGAATCGTCGTCTTCGTAAGATTCATACTCATCTTCTTCTGAATCGTCGTCTTCGTAAGATTCATACTCATCTTCTTCTGAATCGTCATCTTCGTAAGATTCATACTCATCCTCTTCTGAATCGTCATCTTCGTAAGATTCATACTCATCTTCTTCTGAATCGTCGTCTTCATAGGACTCGTACTCATCCTCTTCATCCTCTGACTCTAAGAAGTCTTCATCTTCAAATAAATCTTCGTCTTCCTCCGGCAGATCATCTAAACGGAGAGATTCTGTCACTTCTCCCATATTTTCATGCGGTTCTTCCGGTGCTTTTTCTATCTCTTTTTCTTCTGGCAAAGACTCCTCTGCCGGAACTGCACCTTCAATTTCATCAATCAGCCGCTGAATATCAGGAGACAGGATTGGAGTATCTTCCGTAACCTCGTCTTCCGGCTCTTCTTCGTATATTTCCTCAGCATCCGCCTCAACGACATCTTCTGCTGATTCTTCAATCGGCTCTTCCTCGGCATCTTCTAATATATCTTCTGCTTCGTCTTCGTCCGGTTCTTCCTCGTACGTTTCTTCTACCGACTCATCATATACTTCTTCCTCGGCATCCTCAAGCAACGCCTCTGCTTCTTCCGAATCCCAGTCAGATAAAATCTCTTCAAAACTCAGCTCCTCTGCATCCGCTTCTTCAAAGGATTCTGTATCATCTTCCCAATCCTCAGCAGGTGAATCCTCCAGGAAGTCTTCCGCTTCTTCCATATCGAAGATCTCTTCTTCCGGTTCAGCCGGTTCTGCATCAGCAATTTTTTGCAGTTCTTCTTCTATTGTCCCTGTCTGTGTTTCTTCAATCGGCTCTGCCTCTTCGACTTCTTCCGCCTCTTCTTCAACCGGTTCTGCCTCTTCGACTTCTTCCGCCTCTTCTTCAACCGGCTCTGCCTCTTCGACTTCTTCCGCCTCTTCTTCAACCGGTTCTGCCTCTTCGACTTCTTCCGCCTCTTCTTCAACCGGCTCTGCCTCTTTGACTTTTTCCGCCTCTTCTTCAACCGGCTCTGCTTCTTCGACTTCTTCCGCCTCTTCTTCAACCGGCTCTGCCTCTTCAACTTCTTCCGGCAGCTCTTCTGCCACCAGATCTTCAAGATCCAGCTCTTCTGCGTCATCTTCCGTAATATCTGTTGTGATTTCTACAGGGATCCGCTCTGTCTTATCTGCCGCTTCTTCTGATACTTCTCCAGGAATAAGTTCCTTCATTCCGATTGGCACATCACCTGTATGCTTTTCCTGTGAAATCTGATTTACCATATCAAGATCCACGACCGACTCAATATCACCGATCGCACTCTCAAGATCAGAAATATCCGGCTCTTCATCCTCTGCCGCAGATACTTCCGGCTTGCGATGCAGTAACTGCTCCAATGCCTCATCCAGCCGCATTGTATCACCGATCTTTTTCTTTTCCGGCTTACGGACTGGTTTCTCTGAACTTTCTTCTTTTCCTGTATCCTGCTGTCCAATACTCTCAGGAATATCCTCAACCGGCTCTTCTGAAACAGCCTCTGCATGCTCCGTTGCTGCTTCATCCAAATGATCTTCCGGCTCTTTATTTTCTGCAACATACGTCTCAAGATCCGGAATCTCTTCCGTCTCACCGCCATTTTTTTCAAATCTGCGATTATACTTTTCCTGCTGCGAAGGTGTCAGTGGCTTATACTGCATCTTCAATTCCATTGCTTTATATACATATTTGCCTTCACTGAACCACAGGATCAGATCATCACATTCTTCCAGACATTCTGCCGTCATACCTGCTTCCTGATAAAGCTTTGCAAGTTCAAACGCCCATTCTTCAATATATTCTGCCTTCTTAAACTCTTCCAGTGCTTCAATCTGCTGCTCTAACGGAGCCCGCTGTGCCCGTAAGATCTGGTATCTCAGAATATGTCTGTTCGGATCTTTTGGTGCTAACTGCACAAACTCATCATAAAAATCTATTGCTTCATCTACATTCCCCGTCTTCAGTGCAAGAGAACTCAGACGATACAATACCTTCCGGCTTCCTTCTGCCCGATGATAAGCAATCTGCAAAATATCATAGCTTTTCTGATATTCACCGGTCTTTTCATAAATATCACTTACATTCGCAAGCATCATGGCATTGCGAACCCTTCTCCAGTCAATGGAGTCAGCAATCTCTTTTGCTTCCCCGTATTCTTCATTTTGCATAAGCTCTATCATTCGCTCTGACAGTTGCTTATATTCATATTTGTCCACCGCATTCACCTCATTATATTAATGTTTATTCGGTAACTCAAGATCTCTTCATGTCAATTTAACATAAGGCGATACTCTTTCATTAGTGTACCATACCATCTTCCCAATGTCAAAAAAATGCACCTCCAACTACCCTTGAAGATGCATTTTTTATAATATTTAATTTTCTCATTATTTTTATTTTATATTCTGGATCGAAGGTAAATCCTGATACGATTCCTGTAAGACCATTTTTCTTTTACAGCTACTGTTCCATGTTCCTTTACACATCGTTCAGTTCTGTATGTGGTAACTTTATTCAATATATCTGCAACTGCTTTATCTTTTTATTATGAATCTGGTCTTGTATTCTCTCCGTTCCATTTATTTTCATTCTTAATTTTTACCAGATCTGCGAATTAACTTTTGCTCAGGTCTCTTTCTTCACAGGAACCTGCAATCGCCGTACCACTGACATATTGATGAAATTCTGAAACTATACTGTCCATTGGTCCAACCTCCTGTTATCCGTTATTTTTAATCTAATCAGGCATCCGCTTCTTGTACCTTCTTAGTTAAATATCTTTTTTTGATGGTTTTATCTTAACACCCGGGCTTCTATTTGTCAATATATTTATCCGTTTTTTTCGTATTTTTTATTTATTTTTGTTTTTATATATAATTGTTTGAATTTTCAGTTAATTCGTTCTTGCATATCTACGCCTTAATCCTCTGCTGTCAGCTTTTCTTTTACTTTCAAAATTCTTCTGACCGATTCATCAATTCTTTCTTCTGTTAAAGTTCCATTCTGAACAGCCTCTAAAATTCCCTGATATGCCTCCTGAAAATTTTCCGGCATCAAAAGCATATCCCCACCAGCCTCTATAACTTTAACCGAGACCTCTGCCGAAGAATAATGCTGTGAAATTGCCCCCATATTCAATGCATCCGTAATTACAATTCCATCAAATCCCATTTTTTCTCTTAATACATCCGTAATCATAATTTTAGACAGGGAAGAAGGCGTATTGTCTCCTGTCACATTCGGTACTGAAATATGCCCTGCCATAATAATGGCAATATGATTTTCAATGGCATTCTGAAAAGGAACCAGTTCCTGCTGCTCCAGTTCTTCCAACGACTTGTCTGTATAAGCATATCCCTCATGTGTATCTCCGGCTGTTGCCCCATGCCCCGGGAAATGCTTGATTACTCCATACACATTTTCCTCATGCAGCCCATCCAGTACTTTTTGCGACAACGCAGCAACTTTTGCACTGTCATTTCCGAATGATCTTTTTTTAACAACTGTATTTTCCGGGTTAGTAAGAACATCCCCTACCGGTGCATAATCCAGATTGAAACCTAATTCTGCCAGATAATTGCCAATCGTCTGTCCTATTTCGTAAGCTCTTTCCTCATCTGTAACTTCGCACATATCTTCAACAACAGAAACATTCGAGATTCCGCTGCCTGCAACTCTTGCTACAGTTCCACCTTCTTCATCTACACTCAGAAAAATCGGGATTCCACTCTGCTCTGTACTGTACGACTGCGTAGTGTGAAGCATATCTGATAATTGTTGTCTGTCCTCGATATTCCCTGCAAAATAAATCATGCCACCAACCGGATACTGTTCCAGGCATCTTTTTGTCGTGTCTCCCGCTGCCGTTACCTTTCCCATTCCGGTCAATGCTTCCGGCGTAATGATAAATAACTGAGCCACTTTTTCTTCCAATGTCATCCCGGAAATTTTTTCTTCTACCCAGTCAGGCTTCTTCTGTTCCTTTTTATCGGTTGTAGTCTGCTCCACTTTTTCCGTCTTCCCAGCGTATTTTCCGGTTGGGGAAGATTCTTTCATATTCACAAATTTAATACACAATATTAATAGAAAGGCTGCAGCCAGCAGAAAACTTCCGCCGACCACAGCAATAATTTTTTTACTCTTCATATTTAATTCCTGAAATTAACAAATTTCCGCACCTGCAGGCATCTCTTTCTCCGGTGTCATCAGTGCAAAATTTCCATCTGCATCTTCAGCACAGAGCAACATTCCCTCTGAAAGAACTCCGGCAAGCTTCGCAGGTTTCAGGTTGACGAGAACCATAACCTTCTTTCCTACCATCTCTTCCGGCGTATAATATGCCTTAATTCCTGATACGATCTGCTTTACCTGACTTCCGATCTTTACCTGGGAGCATAAAAGTTTTTTCGACTTTTTGACTGCTTCGCAGGCGATGATCTCTCCTACCTGGAACTGCATTGCACCAAACTGCTCGAATGTGATCTCTTCTTTTGGCTCAAGATCAATGACTGCTTCTTCTTTCTTTTCTTCTTTTTTCGGATGAAGTTCCTCTACTTTTTTCAGAATTTCTTCCAGATCCATTCTCTGGAACAGAATTTCCGGTTTTTCTGTCACATGACCATTTCCAAGCTGCTCAAGGATCTTTTTGCTTGTAGATGGCATATATGGCTCAAGAAGTCTTGCACCCTCTGAAATACCCTGGATCAGATTCCATAATACAGTAGACAGACGATCTTTCTTTGACTCATCTTTTCCAAGTACCCATGGTGTAGTCTCATCAATATATTTGTTGCAGCGTTTAAACAGATTGAAGATTTCTGTGATCGCATCTGCCACACGCAGATCTTTCATCTTTTCAGCTACTGCCTTTGCAGTATTCTCTACGACTGCCTTCAGGTCAGCATCCACTTCTTCTGCCACGCCTGTATCTGTCACTGTTCCGCCAAAATACTTATTTGTCATGGAAATTGTACGGTTTACAAGGTTTCCAAGCGTATTGGCAAGATCTGAGTTCAGACGCTCTACCATCAGCTCCCAGGAAATCACTCCATCGTTCTCAAACGGCATCTCATGGAGTACAAAGTAACGAACCGCATCCACTCCAAAGAAATCAACCAGCTCATCCGCATAAAGCACATTTCCTTTAGACTTGCTCATCTTTCCGTCTCCCTGAAGCAGCCACGGATGTCCAAATACCTGCTTTGGAAGTGGAAGATCCAGTGCCATCAGGAAGATTGGCCAGTAGATCGTATGGAAACGGATGATATCTTTTCCGATCAGATGAAGGTCTGCAGGCCAGAGTTTGTTAAACTGCTCAGTACTATTTCCCTCTGCATCATATCCGATTCCTGTAATATAGTTTGTCAGAGCATCCAGCCATACATACACAACATGCTTTGGATCAAAATCAACCGGGATTCCCCACTTAAATGATGTTCTTGATACACACAGATCCTGCAGTCCCGGGAGAAGGAAGTTATTCATCATCTCATTCTTACGGGATACCGGCTGGATAAACTCCGGATGCGTATTGATATGCTCGATCAGACGATCCGCATATTTGCTCATTTTAAAGAAATACGCCTCTTCCTTTGCCGGCTGCACCGGACGTCCACAATCCGGACATTTTCCGTCTACGAGCTGGGACTCTGTAAAGAATGACTCACATGGAGTACAATACATTCCCTCATAGTGTCCTTTATAAATATCTCCTTTATCATAAAGTTTCTTAAAGATCTTCTTTACCTGCTTTTCATGATCCTCATCTGTTGTACGGATAAACTTGTCATAAGAAGTATCCATCAGATCCCAGATTCTCTTGATCTCTCCTGATACCTTATCAACAAATTCCTTTGGTGTAATTCCTGCTTCTTCTGCCTTCAGCTCGATCTTCTGCCCATGCTCATCTGTTCCCGTCTGGAAAAATACGTCATATCCCTGACTTCTCTTATAACGTGCGATCGCATCTGCCAGTACGATCTCATAAGTATTACCAATATGCGGCTTGCCGGATGTATAGGCGATCGCTGTTGTAATATAATATTTTGGTTTTTCTGACATAATTGTCTGCCTCCTTTTAAAAAAAATACCGTCTTCCTGAAGACTTTCATCCTCAAGAAGACGGTTCTGTTTCACCGCGTTACCACTTCTCTTCGTTCCCACTTCACAGTGAAAACCTCCGTGAGTGACCTGCATCCCTCTGCTGCCACTCCTACGCTGTAAAGGGCGAACCCTTTGCAGACTTACCTGAAAGCTCATCTGCACTGCTCAGGAGCCATCTTCCCCTGCCTCCTGTTCATCCCCTCTCAGCCAACAGAACTTTCTTAAGTTCTCCCGGGGATCTCTCTGTAAAACGGTAATCAGGCTACTCTCTCCATCCTTGCTTTTCTACGCTATTCTGCTTTTCGCAATCCTTAGAAAGCGTAGCACACCGCCTCAAAAATGTCAATTCAATCTTTTTGCTTTCTCTTCTTTCTACTGCTTTTTCACTCTCGGGAACCGGATATTTACCCGGAACAAATCTCCATCCAGATACAGGTTGAAAGTTCCGCCCTGCATCGTTGTCAGGCTCTGTGCGATCGACAGTCCAAGTCCGCTTCCTTCAGAACTTCTTGAAAGATCTCCACGGATAAACCGTTCGGTCAGTTCATCTGCCGAAATGTTCAACTGATGTTCAGAAACATTTTTCAAAGACAGATCCACCGTATCTTCTTCCAGCTTCAGATCCGCGTATACCCTTGTTCCCGGCATGGCATACTTGGCTGCATTTCCGAAAATATTCTCCAGAACTCTCCACATTCTTCGCCCGTCTACATGAACAACCGCAGGTTCTGCCGGCAGATTGACGATCATTTTCAGATTCCTTGCCTCAAACTTCTCAGCCATCTCACCTTCCGTCTGCTGGATCATCTCCACAAGATCTACATCCATATACTCCAGAGAAATATTCCCACTGCTTACCTTGGATGCCTCAACAACGTCTTCCGTCAGTGTCTTCAGCCTCTGTGCTTTCGCCTCCAGTATATCCAGATAGCCCTGGATCTTTGGATCTGCAATATCCGACTGCTTCAGGATCGCTACATAATTAATGATCGAAGTCAACGGTGTCTTGATATCATGTGATACATTCGTGATCAGATCCGTCTTAAGACGCTCATTTTTCATTGCCTCTTCTACGGCCATATGGAATCCGTTGGCAATTCCATTGATCATCTCTGCCAGCTTTAAGTTCTCACCTCTTAAGCCTTGCAGCGGGATCTGATATTCCATATTTCCCAATGCAATTTCTTCAATACCTTTTTTCAGTTTCTCCTTGAGTAATAAACCGTTCAGGACAACATAAAATACACCCACGTCTGCCAGTAACACCAGAAGCATTGTAACCCCATTCCTGAACAGCACTGCAATTCCCTGTACAAGGAAAAATCCACATAACAGAAGCACTGTCTTTGTCGTCTTCTTCCGGTTATCATATATTTTATAGATGAACCGCACAATCACTCTCAACAGACTGTTCTTCCACAGGTTTCGTCCCTTGATCCGCTTGATCAGACTCACGTATCCCATAAAGAAGCAGCCCAGTGTAAATACTCCATAAAAATAAATTTCTGCCAGCTCTGCAATACTCAATGACGGAAGATATAAACTTGCTGACATATATGCTGAAGAAACATCCATTCCACGAGCATAATAATACTCAAAATAAGTACCTCCATCCTTCAGATAAGTCGGAATATCATTGATCATCGTATAGATATTTCCATTCCAAAAATGAATCCCGATATAAGAACCAACGATCCATATCAGTACGATCAGCACCGCTGCAATCTCTGTCTTCCAATGATCAAAACCGTTCCGGTGCAGTTCTTCATCTTCCGCAGTTCTTCCTGCCTCCAGTGTCAGCCAGATTGTTGCCCCAAGGAACAGGATAATGCTCAGAACCAACAGCCATGTTGTTCCTTTAAAATACGGGATATTATTATCATAAGCTACCTTATTCTGATAAAACTGATCCTGGATCGTATAAGTTGTATCCACCGCAACCGCAAATACGCTGTTCCATTTCTTTTCACTGCTGTAACTGCGGAGTTTTTCCCATTTATCCGATTTCGATACATTCATATTACTGTTAAAATCTTTTAGCTTTGGATAAATGACCATATATTTAACATCTTTCTCCGAGATCAGATTCTGGACATTTTTCTCCAGCTCTGCATAGTTCTCGTAAGAAGTCTTATTCGTCACTACCTTTTTCGTGTCATTATTCGCATAAATGTAAGTAAAGTTTGTATTGCCTTCCTCTAAATGTTCAAATCCCATCTGATAATTCTGATAATCTGAGTAAATATTCCCCAAAGTATACGCAAGATCATCATAAATGACGGACAGTTTGCCATTCAGACGCGGACTGTTATTCACTACCTGCAAAAGGTTTTCTGCTCCCTGCGGTGCATATTTTTCGATTAATGCACTTCCAAAATTCCAGCAGTCTGTGTACAGGATATTTCCTTCCATGTCCACAATATCAAAATTATAAAAGCCTGAAGATGTATACTTACCGTTCTGAAGTTCCTGCAGAAATCCGTCAACATCACTCCCATCCTGCATGATAATATCAAATACTCCCGACTCTACCCGTGTCATGAAATCACTCGTATAGTAATACTCATATGTCCCTTCAGGCTTCTGACATACGATCACACTGTTCTTCGCATAATTATCGCTCTCTGCACTGTCAAAATCTTCTCCCCAGTTGATCAGTTCCTCCAGTGAATACGCAATACCCGAAACATTTTCTCCGTTGGCAGTATCATTCTTGCTGTACTCCATTACGTCGATCTCTTTGTTCCGGTTCATCATCCCATCTGTCTCAAAAAGATTTTCCAGCCGGATCTGCGTAAGGACATCATCCATGTAATTTTCAACCATGTAATTAAATTCCTGCGATTCCTCAAATGGCTGTTGGCTCATCGTCCATAAGGACGGCAGATCTGTGCTTCCTGCAAGATTCATAAGAGACAACAGATTCGTTATCAGCATTGCACCGCTGAGAATCGCCACAATAAGAACGATCGCCTTTACACCTGTCTTTCTGTACCACTTATTCATATTTCGTCCTTTCAGCCTTTATCAATTTTATAGCCTACGCCCCATACTACTTTCAGATATCTTGGATCTTTCGGATTGATCTCGATTTTTTCACGAATATGGCGGATATGGACCGCAACTGTATTATCCGCACCAATCGCCTCTTCATTCCAAATCGACTCATAAATCTGATTAATAGAAAAAACCCGTCCCTGATTTTTCAGTAATAACAAGAGAATATTATATTCAATCGGCGTAAGCTTCACTAACTCTCCGTCCACCGTCACTTCTTTCAGATCATCATTGATCCTGAGTCCGCCAACTTCATACACTTTTTCCTTTTGTTCCTGGGATGTTCCACCAAGCTCATTATAGCGACGCAGTTGAGACTTGACCCTTGCTACCAGTTCTAACGGATTGAACGGCTTTGTGACATAATCATCCGCCCCGATATTCAGTCCGAGTATCTTATCTGAATCTTCTGACTTTGCAGAAAGAATAATGATCGGTACACTGTTCGTCTCCCTGATCTTCAGAGTTGCCCTGATTCCATCCAGCTTTGGCATCATCACATCAAGGATCAGAAGATTTACTTTCTCTTTCTCCAGAATATTCAATGCCTCAACTCCATCATATGCCTTCAGGATATGATATCCCTCCTGGGACAGATAAATATCTATTGCCTCTACAATTTCTTTATCATCATCACAAACTAATATATTATACATTTCAATCACCTCCCTTTTAGTATACATGATATCGGTCATTTTTTAAAACCAGAGTGTCAAAATCTTAGAATTTTATTAAAAAAGAAAAGTCCGCTGGATTTTCATCCAACAGACTCTTCTCTCTTAAACTTTCATATGGAAAACCGCTTATCTTCTTTTCCTTCTGAAGACAACCGTTCCGGCTGCCAGCGAACCACCAAGCATGAATACAAATACTGCCATATTTGTGCTGTCGCCTGTCTTGGCTGCTGCATTTTGCTTCTTATTTGTTGTTCCGGCATTATGATTCTGATCCTTAGTCGGATTATTTACACCGGCATTTCCGTTATTGCCATTATTACCGTTGTCTCCGGCATTTCCGTTATTGCCATTATTACCGTTGTCTCCGGTATTTCCGTTATCGCCGCCGTTACCATTATTTTCACTCTTTGTTGTTACACTCAGTTCTGCGGCTGCATACTCTGTTGCATTCTCATCATCGCCTACGGCAACAACTTCGATCTGATAAGTCTTACCGGCTTCAAGACCTTCTATCGTATATCCTGTAGCATCTGCCGGGATATACGTCACGTATTCTTTTCCATTTACATAGATCTTGTAACCTGCCAGTCCTGCTGTGCTTGCCGGTCCATCCCATTTCACTTCAACGGAATTTTTCGTAATTTCACCTGTCACTACATTCTCCGGTGCTGAAGGTTTGTCCGGCTGATCCGGCTCTTCTATTTTCTCGAATCTTGCAGTCAGTGTAATATTCTTCGTGATGGCTGTATCGAAATCGAACGCCGTATCACTTCCTTCTTCATACCAGCCAAGGAACTTATAACCCTCTTTTTCCGGATCGGCTGGCTTCGCAGCCTTTTCTCCTTCTTTGACGGTCTGTTCTTTTCCGTCGATCGTAACCGTATAGGTCTTATCTTCTGGCTGATCCGGCTCGCTTCCTTTTTCAAATTTTGCGATCAGGGTCAGGTTCTCTTCCGGAGTTACTGTATAAACGGCTTCATCACTTACCTTTGTTCCAAGGACATCATACCATCCGGTAAATGTAGCACCTTTCTTTGCTGTTGCAGTAAAGGTAACTTCTTCTCCCTGTTCGATCTTTTCTTTAGAAACAGTCGCTGTACCTTCTCCTTCTACATAAGTACTCATACGGAGTTGTGTCTTTGTAAGATCCTGCGTTCCTGTAAGCACTCTGAATTCTGCTGCACTACCGAAACCATTCTGTCCTTCTGATACAACCAGCTTGATCTTGGATGTCTGAACCGGTGTAAAGTTTACCGTTTTTTCTGTACCTGTGCTTTCCCACGTTCCATTCTCTACAAGAGCTGTCCAGTTTTCATCCGCATCCTCATAATACAGAGAATATTTCAGGATATATCCGTTATTTCCCGTCGGTCTCGGCAGATAATAGAATCCGTTCACATCATAGGACTGTCCCATATCAATCGTGATCGTTGCCGGCAGTGCTTTCTTACTCGGAGAGTACTGCGTATGCCAGATCGTTGACCGATCATTGTCAAATGCTGCACTGATTGGTCCGTCACTGTTCTGATTATCTGATGTCACTGTAAATCCGGATGGATCAATCGGTGAAGATTCCCCATCTGACATCGTAGAAGAAAGATTTACATTATCAATGATGGCATGTACCGCATTTGTATCAGAACCAATCCTTGTCAGTGGCAGAGAAAGTGTAGAGCTTGTAATACCGGTCTTCTTCACATCGCCTTCATATGTAAAACTTCCGGTTGCTTTATACTCTTTTCCATCTGCAATCAGGACAGTACTTCCGTTCTTTGTACGGATCTTTAATGTCATCTTCTGATTAACAGGAAGTTTATATCCAAAGGAATAGTCATATCCTTCTCTTGTAAATCCAAGTGTTCCATCTTCCATAATGCGGATATTATGAGTACTGTAGGCTTCATGATCTTCGTCCTTCTCAGCTTCAAAGAGAATCTGTCCCGGTTCTGCCGGCTGAGTCAGTGTGATATCAAAGCTCAGTTCTTTCTCAGGTCCAACTTTATCCAATGGAGTAGAGATATAGCTTTCTCCGCCCTTCAGAACAAGTTCTCCATCCTTCACTTCCGCATTCTTTCCGTTCTCTGCATCATATTCATTTGCACTCTTATCTGAAAGTCCATCCTCAAAATCATAGGAAAGAATCTCATCTGTCTCACTGTCTACTTTATCATATGCATTGACTCCTGGAGCTTCACCCACATTCTCGCTCGTCTGCTGTGCTGTTGTAAAAGAAACTTCTCCTGATTTGCCCCACAACGCAGCCGCATAATACGGTGCAGCATCATTGAAGCGGTCATAGATCTCCATCTCAGTCAGTCCGTTCGCTCTCTGGTCAACCATATCGTTCCAGATCGCATAAGCTCCTCCCAGTGTCTGTTCAGAACCTGACGGAACACCCATACGTGTAGCCGGATCATAATTATACATGGACTGACGACTCAGATAATCTGCATAATATCCTGCTGCCGGTACGATATATACACTTCCGTCATTCATGTCAATCAGGTCATATCCCTGCTGATACATAGCTTTCGGATTTGCCCATCCATCGTTCCAGATATTCATCTGAACCCCTTCGCTTCTTACGGATGTGCTTCCGCTTCTTGCTGTAAGACTTCCCCACAGACGAACGGTATTTCCATTATCCTGGATATAAGCCAGAAGATCATCTGTAAACTTACGGAACTGCTCTGTATACTGTCCATCATACTCATCTGTTCCGATATTAACTATCGTATCCCGGTCAAATACCGGGTCATCACCCTTAATATACTCATCCCAGATGCTCTCAACAAATGCCAGTGACTCATCATACTTCGTATTCAAATTGAAATGGTCATTCTGACGTCCGGTCGTTCCGAATCTGAGATCCGGTCTTACCTTTGTAAATGACAGAGAATGTGCAGGAGTATCAAATTCCGGGATAATATCCAGTCCTAACTTCCGGTAATTCTGGATCATGGACTTCATCTCAGCCTTGGTATAATACATATCGTCACTGGTCAGGTCTGCCTGATTCAATCCACCTGCTTTGACATCAGACTCCATACGGAATCCCTCATAAGCCGACATTGCACCCTCGGAAGTCGAATAATTTTCAAGGAAAATATAGTTATCGTTCAGATGAAGCTGCAGGTCATTCATCTTATACCACAGCATCGTCTTTGCAACTTCCTGAAGTGTCTCGCTTTCAAACGGTCTTCTTCCTACATCCAGCATAAAGCCTCTGACTTCATACTTTGGATAATCCCTGCATTCGCCCTTCGGAATGGTCGTACCATTCTGCTTCAGGATCTGAAGGATCGTTCTTGTAGACCAGTAAGCTCCTGCTTTCTGCTCTGCCTTCACTTCCACTTTATCCGTTACATTCATGGAATATCCTTCTTCTTTCAGTCCATTTCCGGCTGCTTCAAGCGTAAAGAAGAAATCTCCCGCTGATGCCTGATCCGCATAAACGATCTTGATGGACTTTCCTGTGATCTCTTTATAATCATTCTTAAATTCTTCAGCCATTGCAGATAATTCTGCCTTATCCTTGGCTGCTACAACGATACGGCTGGAATCACTGATCTCAAAGGAACCGCCCTTTGCACCTTTCCATTCTGCCAGCTCCGGCATTACATTCGGCTTTGCATTATCTCCGTCTTCTGCCGTATACTTTCCGGTTACAGTCATGGTATATTCTTTTGAATCTACTGCCGTACTGTCGTCACCGGCTTTCTTTACATTGAAGTTCATCTTCACAGTCTTTGTAACAAGCGGCTGATAAACTGTCAGATCCCTGTCTACGATCTGCTCATAATCTGCACCGACAAAACTGATCTCATATCCCTCAGGAACTTCCGGCATTGCCAGGTTTCCTGATGCCCCGTCAATACTGGAAGGAACTTCCAGGCTGTCCGCAATCTCTTTCGGAGTTCTCTCCACCTCGGTTGTTCCAAGATCTGTCTCATAAGTCTCAAACTCATAGACAGAAACCGTCGGCCAGCTTACAGAAGCACTTCCCTCCGGTGCTCCCGCCTGATCAAAGGACTCAATATATAATCTCAGATATCTTGTCGTTACTGCCTCATCAAATACGATCGTCTCTCTGTAATCTGAAGGACTTGTCGTAAATGCTTTTACTGTCTCCCAGTTTTCTCCGTCGGCAGACTTCTCGATCCGGTATGCAGTTGCATTCTTTCTCTCCCAATGGATCTTTGCTGTTCTGATGGTCTTCTCACTGCCATAATCCAGCTTCAGCCAGTGTGATCCTGTTGCCGCCGGGCTTGCCCAACGGGTCGTATCATCACCGTCAGCTGCCTTGGAAGCATCTGTTCCGGCTGTCTCACTTCCATCTGCTGTTACAGTTGCAGCGGTACTTAAATTCTCTGCTTCTCCAAGGATCTTAAACTCATACAGGGATACAGACTGCCAGCTTCCCGGATTTACTGTATAACCATTGACTGTCAGCTTTACATACTGAGCTGTTACAGCTTCATCCAACTGGATATCACTCGTAACCGACGTAATATTTTCTCCGTCATTTTTTACATAAACATCCCGGTATTCTCCATCTTCTGTATCACATACAGAAATCTTAAAGTTAGTAATATTCGTTCTTTCCCATTCGATCACAAAATGATCAAACGTCTTCCGTGTACCGAGATTCACCGTCAGCGTCCTTGCTGCCTGACTTGAACTCTGATTCGTTGCCCATCTGGACTGATCTGCTTTTGCAGCATCTCTGTTGACGATCCCGTCGATCGCCTTATCTGCTCCCCAGTAATTCGTCTCCTGATCACTGACGGTTGCCGTTCCGCTTAATGCATAATTGATCTCATTATTTGCCGCAGCGCTTACTGTGGCCGGCGGAATGATTGTAACACCACTCAAAACCATGGCAGCAGATAAAACGCACGCATTCATACGCTTTACTGTCTTTAATTTCATTCTTCCTTTTTCCCTTCTTTTTAGATAGAATATTGTACGGTTTTGCCTTAAAAGTAACAATCCATTTACATAGTTCGTACTAATTATCTCATTCAGTCGGAAACTTTGCAAGGAGTTTTTATTTGATTTGCACAAATTTGTGGTTGTTGGGGTAAAAATGATTTGGCCGTTGGAAAGTTTTTAATAGAAGAACGTTCATATCCGCACTTGTTGTTGCATCGCAGTGCAGGACCCGCTTTACCTCAGCCCGTTGACAACTTGTAACAGGAACGTGGAAACACTCGTGCAGAGGCAC